>Ga0182741_1000266_pt1 | contig 80940 bp, 59 predicted proteins | sample eDN5th37CBELigOP_FD_128874 | JGI IMG/M metagenome (GOLD analysis project Ga0182741, IMG submission 128874) | Enriched Organic Plus compost microbial communities from Emeryville, California, USA - eDNA 5th pass 37_C BE-Lig OP (version 2) (version 2) ...
GAAACGTTCACCCAGCTGCTCGACCGGCTCGACCGTGCGATCGAGCTCGCGGTGAACGAAGAGACCTTCACCGATGAGATCAACCGCTGACCGATGTCAACGCGGTGATCTCCGGACGCTTACTGTCGGCGCGCTTGCGCTCAGTAGCTGTGAAGCATCCGAACCCGATCTTGTCGCCTCGCTGAACACTGCGCGCTCTGTCGCAGAGACCGGTCTCTACGGATGAGCGGTGATATTGGTGCTAGCTGCCTCATGCGAGCGCCGACGGCTGAGCGGCATCGTTCCCCTGCTCCTCGGGTATCCATCCTGTCGTGATGCCCAATGCGTAGCGCTCGACTTACACTAGCGCGCATTCGCCGCACCGCATGGGGGGGGGGGAGTCATGCCGGAGCCGCTCACGCCGCTGCAATCGCGCCGCGCACTGCTGCGTTTTCTCGCTGCGAGCCCGCTCGCGTACGGACTTGGGCTCGGCCTGCGCGCCGATGAGGCGTTCGCGCAGTCCGACGGCCTGATCGAGGAGGCCGCGCACGCCGTCAACGTGTTCGACTTCGAAGCGTACGTGAAGCGCCACATGCCGATCGGCCACTACACGTACATGGCCTACGGCGCGGACGATTCCGCGATGCTCGAGGTCAACCGGCAAGGCTTCCAAAGAATCGGGCTTCGGCCGCGTCGGCTCTCCGGCGTCTCGGACGTCGACACGTCGATCGAGCTGTTCGGCGAGCGCTACGCGGTGCCGATCTTCCTCGCGCCGTGCGGTGCGCAGCAAACGTTCCATCCGGAAGGCGAGGTCGCAGTGGCACGCGCGGCGCGCGCGAAGAGCACGCTGCAGATCCTGTCGACGGTGACGAACCTCTCGGTCGAGGACGTCGCGAGCGCGCGCGGCGCGCCGATCTGGTTTCAGCTCTATCCCACTTCCGACTGGAACGTGACCCGCGCGATGGTCCGTCGCGCCGAGGCCGCAGGCTGCACCGCGCTCGCGCTGACGGTCGACATCCCGGCGCGCAACATGGAGGAAAGCGCACGGCTGCGCCGCGAGTCGAATCCCGCGTGCATGAGCTGCCACACCGGCGACGCATGGAGCACGAAGGCGATGTTCGCCGGTGTCGACATGTCGAGGCTGCGCATGAGCGTCGCAGGTCTCACGTGGGACTACGTCGACCGCCTGAAGGACGCGACGTCGATGAAGGTCCTCGCCAAAGGCATCGTGACGGCCGACGATGCGCTGATCGCGCTCGAGCGCGGCGTCGACGGAATCATCGTGTCGAATCACGGCGGACGCGCCGAGGCGAGCGGCGTGTCGAGCATCCAATCGCTGCAGGAAGTCGTGCCGGCCGTGCAGGGCCGAGTGCCGGTCATCGTGGACAGCGGCTTTCGCCGCGGCACCGACATCTTCAAGGCACTCGCGATCGGCGCGGACGCGATCTGCATCGGCCGGCCGTACTTGTGGGGCCTCGGCGCGTTCGGTCAACCGGGCGTCGAGCGCGTGCTGGACATCCTGACCCGCGAGCTCGAGATCGTGATGACCCAGATGGGCACGGCGAGTCTCGCCGAGATTACGCCGAGCTCGATCGTCGGCTCCGGCTGAGAGGAGTCACTGACCACACGTAAAGTCCTGCGGATCGCAGAACGAGTCCCAGACGACGCCGCCCGAGGACGTCGCGGCCGATGGCGCGGCACCCGGCGTTCTGAGCCTCGGCGACGGCCGCGTCCCGCTCGCGTTCGGTCCGACGCCGGGAAGGAAACGCCCGAAGCTGGTGAACGGCGGATTCGTGCCGAGATCCAGCGGACCGAGAAGGCTCGAGGGTGGGCTCAGGATCGAGGTCGACCCGCCGCGAGTTCCGACCGTCCAGCCGCCGCTGATAACGATCGTCTTGCCGCTGCCGATGCCGGTCGTCGTCGAGCCGAATCCTAGTATCGGCAGCTCGAGCTCGAGCCCGGATGTCGTAATGACGCTCCCGCCCCCGGAGATTGCAGGGCCGATTCCCATCCCGTCCCCCGGCGTGCCGGCCCCGTCGCGGGCTCGGGAGACGCCGCCGATGTTCGACGCAGAGCCGGAGCCCCCGACCTGCGCACCGCCGCTGACCGGAAACATCGCGAGCACCCCGGCAAGCAAGGATGCGCCCATCACGACCTGGCGCTTCATGTGACCTCCTCGACGCCGGCGGCGCCCCTCGCGTCACGAAAAAGTCGGGCCTCGTAAGCTCGACTTCGGCGCGCGGGGCGAGTTCCGACGACCAGCGTGGGTGCGGCTACCTTCGGTATCCCGCATTGTTAATGCGAATCGTTCTCGTTTACCATCCGTGTCGCATCACTCAGATGCACGGATGCCAACCAAAACAATGCGAGGAACGCTCCTTCTGACGGCTGCCGCCGTCCTCCCGGCCGTGATCCGGGCCGAGACCGACCCCAAGCTTGCTCAGTCATCACAACCGATCGAGGAGCTGGTCGTGACCGCCGCGCGGCTCGAGCAGAAGCTCATCGACGCGCCCGCGAGCATCAGCATCGTCTCGCGCGACGAGCTCGCGAGTCGCCCGTACTCGAGCCTCGTCGACGCGCTGCGAAACGTCGAGGGCCTCGACGTCGGGCTCGAGTCGACGGACAAGAACGGCATGGCGACGATCAGCATGCGCGGCATGCCGAGCGATTACACCCTCGTGCTGATCGACGGCCGAAGACAAAGCAACGTCGGCGCGATTTATCCGAACAACTTCGGCGGCGGCCAGTTCGCGTACCTGCCGCCGCTCGACTCCGTCGAGCGCATCGAGATCGTGCGCGGACCAATGTCGACGCTCTACGGCTCGGACGCGATGGGCGGCGTCGTCAACATCATCACGCGCAAGGTCGCCGATCATTGGCACGGCGGCGTCACGCAAGGCTTCACCGCGCAGCAGAGCGATCGGTTCGGCAACGACCGCACGACCGACCTCTATGTCGCGGGCCCCCTGATCGCCGATCGGCTCGGCCTCGCGGTACGCGGCAGCTACTACGACGTCGACGAGTCGATGCCCGAATGGGAGCCGTTGCCGCTGCCCTCCCCGCCGAACGAGCCCGGCAGCGTCTGGGAGCGCACGCTCGGCTTCGGCGGCGGCGGCAAGCAGGTCGCGAGCACGCGCTGGAACGCGGGGTTCAGGCTGAGCTACGCGCCGAGCGAAAAGCACGACGTGCGCCTCGAGTACGACGTCTCGCGGCAGGCCTACGACAACTCGAAAGGCCAGACGGGCACGCTCGACGGCGTCGAAAGCCTCTGGCGATCCGGCAACGTCGTCGTGCCGAATCCGGACTACGATCCGACCTCGCCGGAGAGCCCCGCGACGATCACGCGCCGCGTCGTGCAGCCGCGGGTCGGCTACCGCGAGACGCAGCGCTACGATCGCGACCAGCTCGCGCTGACGCACCGGGCTGCCCTCGGGTTCGGCACGATCGAAACGAGCCTCACGCGAAGCACGAGCAACAACCGCGGCCGCTCGCTGCCGCTGACCGTCGACGAACGCAACGAGCTCCAGACACTATGGAACGACGTCTGCGCGCGCCGCGGGCTCGACCCCTACTGCAACAACAGCGCCGGCTTCTCGCTCGACGATCTGACCGCCGACGAGCGCGCACGCCTCGAGGCGTTCCTGCCGCGGAAGCTCCGCACGCTCGAGCTCGACGGCCTGATCCTCGATACGAAGCTCGACCTCATGGCCGGCCCGCGCCACTTCCTGTCGATCGGCGGCCAGCTGAACGACACCGACATGGAGGACGGCGTGTTCGGCATGCACGGCGCCGGCTTCCGCGACGGCACGCGACAGACGCATCGCCAATGGGCGCTCTTCGTCGAGGACAACTACACCATCACGCCGGACCTGACGCTGACGCTCGGCCTGCGTCACGACCATCACAACGTCTTCGGCAGCCAGGCGAGCCCGCGCGCGTACGCCGTCTGGTCGGTGAACGAAAGCTGGACGGTGAAAGGCGGCATCAGCACCGGCTACAAGGCGCCGCGGCCGGACGAGCTCTTCCCCGGCATCACGGGCTTCGGCGGCCAGGGCGTGAGCCCGTTCGTCGGCACTCCGACGCTGAAGCCCGAGACGAGCCGCAACTACGAGGTCGCCGCGTACTTCGACAACGGCGATTTCGGCGTGAACGTGACGGCGTTCCTGAACCGCTTCGAGGACAAGATCGCGCGAGGCGGCGAGTTCTTCAATTGCGAGGTCGCGCCCGCAGGCGCCGACTACTGCGTCGACATCGGCCCAGGCTGGGCCGCGCTTGGCTACACGACGTTCACGCAGAGCATCAACATCGACCGCGCCGAGACGCGCGGCGTCGAGATCGCGGGACGCGCGAACCTGCCGTTCAATCTTCGGCTGCGCGCGAACTACACGCTGACGCACTCGGAGCAGAAGAGCGGCGAGAACGCGGGACGCCCGATCGCAGGCAACCCGGCGAAGCACATGGTGAACCTATCGCTCGACTGGGACGCGAGCGCCGCGGTGCGGCTGCAGCTGATGGCCGAGGGTCGGTACGACCGCTACCGCACCTTCGACACGTTGACCGGCGAGGATCGATACTACCGAGACTACGCAATCTTCCATCTCGGCGCGTCGTGGCAGGCGACGCCGAAGCTCACGATCAACGCACGCGTCAACAACCTGCTCGACCGGAACTTCATCTCGCAGACCTGCGAGCTGACCGCGACGCTCGACGCGTACAGCTGCATCGATGACTACAACGTCAAGGACAAGCGGCGGAGCCTGTGGATGTCGTTCAACGTGGCGTTCTGACCGGCGAACCGGGTCATGCGTAGTTTCCGAACCCATCGGCCGTCCCCGACGCAGCGTCGACGCGGTAGAGTAGCGGCCCGATAACGACGAGGACGACATGTCGATACCCGAACGACGCAGCGAGCTCGTCGCGGACGCGATGGCCCGGACCGGCATCGACGGTCCGATGATCGAGCGGCTCGTGCACGCCTTCTATGCGAAAGTTCGGCGGGACGAGCTGCTCGGTCCGATCTTCGACGCGCGGATCGTGGACTGGGACAAGCACCTCGCGCGGATGTGCCTGTTCTGGGCGTCCGTCGCGCTCGGCGCGGGCACGTACGAGGGCAGCCCGATGCAGGTGCACGCGCCGCTTCCGGTCGACGCGCGGCACTTCGACCGCTGGCTCGCGCTGTTCGAGGAGACCGCAAACGAGGTCTGTCCGCCCGCCGCGGCCGAGCACTTCGTCGTCCGCGCGAGGCGGATCGCGCAAAGCCTCGAGCTCGGCGTCGCGAGCCGCAACGGGCGGATCCTCCGGAGAGGCGAGCGCTACTACAGCGCGTGAGCCGCCGCTTCGGCCGCGTCAAACGGCCGCGGCGCGAATCAGCTCCGGCATCCGCTCGGGCGGCACCGGTCGCGACAGCAGATAGCCTTGCAGCTCGTCGCAATGCTGCTCGCGCAGGAAGCGCACCTGCGCGTCCGTCTCGACGCCTTCCGCGACGACCTTGAGCCCCAGATTGTGGCCGAGCGCGACGATCGCGCGGACGATCGTCGCATCGTCACCGCTCGCCGAGATGTCCTGAACGAACGAGCGGTCGATCTTGAGCCGGTCGACCGGGAACCGCTTCAAGTAGCTCAGGCTCGAGTAGCCGGTGCCGAAATCGTCGACCGCGATCTGCACGCCGAGCGCCTTCACGGCGCGGAGCACCTCGGCCGCATGCTCGCGGTCGTGCATCATCATGCCCTCGGTAATCTCGATCTCGAGCCAGCGCGGATCGAGCCCCGTCTCGACGAGCGCGTCCGCGACCGCGGACACGAGATCGCCGCGGCGGAACTGCCGCGGCGACACGTTGACGGACACGACGATCGGCGGCAGCCCCGCGTCCTGCCACGACTTGTTCTGCGCGCACGCGCTCTTCAGCACCCAACGCCCGATCTCGCTGATCAGGCCGATCTCCTCGGCAATCGGAATGAAGCGTGCCGGCTCGATGACGCCCCTGCCAGGCCATCGCCAGCGGATCAGCGCCTCGCAGCCCGTGATCGCACCGCCCAGGTCGTACCGCGGCTGGTAGTCGAGCTCGAGCTGACCGCGCGCGAGCGCGCGCCTCAAGTTGCTCTCGAGCTCGAGGCGCTCGCCGATCCGAACGTTCAGGTCCGCCGTATAGAACTGGAAGATGCCGCGGCCCTGCTCCTTCGCGCGGTACATCGCCGAGTCCGCATGCTTCAGCAGCGTGGTCGCGTCCGCGCCGTCGTCCGGATACACCGCGACGCCGATGCTGCACGTCACATGAAAATCGCCGGCCTCCGAGCGCCACGGCTGCGAGACGACCTCGAGCGTGCGCTTCATCAGCATCGCAATCGAGTCCGGATGGGAGTGTCCGTTCACGAGCAGCACGAACTCGTCGCCGCCGAGTCTTGCGACCGTATCGAACTCGCGCACGCACGCCTTGAGCCGCTTTGCCATCACGCGGAGGAGCTCGTCGCCGACGTGGTGACCCAGGCTGTCGTTGATCAGCTTGAAGCGATCGAGATCGACGAAGACGACCGCGAGCCGCGTGCCGTAGCTCGCCGCCGTCAGGATCGCCTGCTGGAGCCGGTCGTGCAGCAGCGATCGGTTCGCTAGCCCCGTCAACGTATCGTAGTTCGCCTGCCGCTCGATCCGCGCCTGATAGAGCTTCCGCTCGGTCACGTCCTCGACGGTCCCTTCGTAGCACACGACCTGGCCGTGGTCGTCGAGAACCGCGCGCGCGTTCTCCGATATCCAGATCACGTCGCCGTTCTTGCGATAGACGCGCGACTCGAAGTTGCTGACCGAGCCGCGCGCCTTGACCATCTGCATGAACTGAGCGCGCCTCTCGGGCTCGACGTAGAGCTGACGTCCGATGTCCTGCAGCGACGCGATCAGCTCCTCGGGCGAGTCGTAGCCGTAGATCCGCGCGAGCGCCGGATTCGCGTCGATGTAGCGGCCGCTCGGCGTCGTCCTGAAGATCCCTTCGATCGCGTTGTCGAAGAGACTACGGTAGCGCCGCTCGGCTTCGCGGAGCGCCTCCTCCGCCCGCTTGCGCTCGGTCACGTCCTCGATCAGCCCCTCGATCGCGACGAGGCGGTCGTCGGCGTCGCGTATCCCGATGCCGTGCTCCCAGACCCAGCGTATTTCGCCGCTCGCATGGCGGATCCGGTACTCGATGTCGAAGCGGCGCCTTTCCTCGATCGCCGCGCGAACCTCCGCGCGCACGCGCTCGCGGTCGTCGGGATGGGTGATCTCCTCGTACGAGACGCGGTTGTTCAGCAGCAGGTCGCTCGGAGCGTAACCGGTTACTCGGACGCATCCTTGGCTCACGAACTCCATCGTCCAATCGGCGTCGTCCCTGCAGCGGTACACCATGCCGTCGAGGTTACCGAGCAAGGTCTCGAGAACTCTCGCGCTGCTGTCGACGGACGCGGCGGTGGCACCATCGAGAGCGAGCGAAGACGTTACGGTCGTGCCCGGGGTCGAAGTCGAAGCACCGAGCGCGGTGCGGGTCTGTCGTGCTGACTGCATCATCCAGAGAGCGATTGGCAACGCGCGAAGAAGTATCAGTTGCATGCGCACTGCGCGCGGTGAACCGTCACAGATCCATCCGGCGCAATGCGACGGTGCAAAGCGCGATGCGAGGAAACGCACCGAGATGTAGCGCGCTGCACCGGGAAAGTGCAGTATCGTCCCGCGACGGTCGAGCGTCTCGCCGGCCGGAGCACCTTTGCGGGGCGACCTTCGTTGGTATAAGTTCACCGCGTCATGCGAGCGGGATGCCCCCGCGAGCTCGCGGGCCCGACATGGATCGTCGACACCGGACACGATCTGACGGCAGGACAGAGCTATGAGCGCGCAGCCAGTTTCCGCGGTTCTCGAGACCGCCCGAACCCTCGACGCGGCCGGCCGCTACGCCGAGGCCATGGAGGTGCTGAAGCGCGCGAGCCTCCAGGGCGACCTCGTTGCGATGAGCGAGCTCGCGCATCGCCTGCTGATCGGCGACCGCGCCCCGAAGGCCCCGAAGCATGCGCTCTACCTGTTGAAGGAGGCGGCAAAGGCCGGCGAGGGCCGCGCGCTCGCACGCCTGGCCGCGCTCACGGCGGGAGGCGCCTACGTGCGGCAGGACTGGCAGCAGGCGCTCAACTTGCTCGCCGTGGCCGCAGCGGCCGGCGACGAGTCCGCCCGCGGACAGCTCCAATGCCTGCAGCCGCCCGGTGCCCCCGCGGCAGGGTGGCAGGAGATGGCGGCGCGGGTGCCGCTCCACTTTTGGCTCTCGCCGGCCGACCAGGAGGTGCTGCACGAGAACGTCCGACGCGTGCCCGGGCTCGCCCCCGAGCCGGTCTGCCGGTGGCTGATCGGCCGCGCCGACGGCCGGCTGGGGCCGGCGCTCGTCTACGACTCGATCAGCCGTCAGAACATGGTCCACGACATGCGCACGAACTCGATGGCGCTGTTCGATTACGCGACGTTCGACGTGGTCCAGTTCCTCGTGCAGGCACGCATGTCATTGACCTGCGGCTATCCGATGCAGCACTTCGAGGCACCGATGGTGCTGCACTACGCGGTCGGCGAGCAGATCAAGCCGCATTTCGATTTCATCGACGCGAAGGCGATCGACTACGCCCAGCAGATCCGTGAGCAGGGCCAACGCATGATCACGTTCCTGCTGTATTTGAACGATGACTACGAAGGCGGCGAGACGGCCTTCCCGAAGCTCGGCATCGTGAATCACGGCACGACCGGGGCGGGTCTTTACTTCATCAACGCGTTCCCGGATCTGACGCCGGATCGCCGGATGCTGCACACGGGCTCGCCTCCGACGAAGGGCGAGAAGTGGATCGTCACGCAGTTCATCGTCAGCAAGCGGCTGCGGCCGTGACGGCGCCGGCACGCGAAGTCGCCGCTTAGAATCCCCTCGTCGCTAGAACGCGAAGTCCATCGACAACCAGAGCTTGCTCGTGTCCGTGAAGAGATCGTCCGCGCTGTAGTCGGCGTACTTCAACGTGAACGTCATCTTCGCGACGCGCGCGACGAGCGAGAGATCGAGCTCGTCGCCGTACTTCGCCGAGCCCGCGTCCGCTTCGAGCTCGTGGTATGCCGCGACGATCGCAAGCCGCTCGACCGGCCCCTTCGGTCCCGTCGTGTAGCCGACCTCGACGTACGTGTCGTCGATGCCGCCCGCAGGCGTCGTCAGGAACTTATCCGCCCATCCCTGAAAGACGTGCAGCGTCGCGAGCGGCGTCGAGAACGCGCTCTGGCCGTCGCCGCCGAGCGTCTCGCGCCCGACGTCGATCGTCGCGCGCTTGATGCCGAGTCCGACCTCGAAGAGCGAATAGCTTTCGTCGTAGTCGACCGGGTTCGGGTCGCGCGATTCCTGCCGAGCGAACGACAGCGCGTACCGCGCCGAGAGGCCCTCACGAATCGGCCGGCTGCCCACGAGCTCGACGCCGAACGTGTCGCTCGACATCGCCGGCGCGTCGTCGAGCTCGAGCAGGTAGCCGAACGCCGCGAGCTCGCCCCACTCGAAGCCGTGCGACGCGCGGAGCAGCACGAGATCGCCCTCCCACTTCCCGACCGGCGAATCCGGTCCGAAAACGCGGTTCACCTGGTTCGCGTACGTGACGTCGAGCTTCGACTTGCCGAAGCCGATCTCGGCCCGCGCGCCGTCGAACGTCTGCTCGTTCTGCCGCCAGCCGACGTTGCCGACGAAGCGCGCGTTGCCGTGGATGATCCGCTGGCGCCCGAACGTCAGCACCGTGCTCTCGAGCGAGCGATTGACGATCGCGAAGCGGTTGATCGCGACGAGATCGGGATCGGCGACGACCGGATACTCCGTCGCGCCGTTCGTCGTGCTGTTGTAGTCGTCGAGCATGTCCTCGAGCCAGACGCCCTCGGCGAGCAGCGACGTGCCGGCGACCGATCCCGTCTGCACGCCGAGCCTCAGCCGGCTCGTGAACGCATCGGCATTCGTCGAGAAGTCGGCCTGATCGACGCCCTCGTAGCGGAGCCGCCAGTCGATCAGCGGCTTCGACTCCGCGAGCGCTTCGCGGAGCGTCTCGGCGGCGAATGCGTTCCCTGAGGCCGTTGCGACGGCGACGGCCGCGGCGACGAGACTTCGCTTCTTCATACGGACTCCTTCACTCCGATCGGCATGGCGCCGTCCCTGGCGCCGTGATACTTGTATGGAAGGAACTTGCCGGACATCGTGATCCGGACGCGGTCACCTTTCGGGTCCGGCTCCCGCTCGCACGCGAGGTCGAAGTCGATCGCCGACATGATCCCGTCGCCGAACTCCTCGTGGATCATTTCCTTGAGCGCGGGACCGAACACCATCATCGCCTCGTAGAAGCGATAGAGCGTCGGGTCCTGAGGAATCGGATCGACACCGCCGCGCATCGGCACCTCGTTCAGCAGCTTCTCCTCGGACGGCGTGAGCCCGAAGAGCTTCGCGGCTCGTGCCGCCTGCGGCTTCGGCAGCTTCATCTGCCCGAGCAGCGCCGTCATGATGAAGAGCTGGCTGTAGCCGCCGATCTCCTCGGCGATCGTCTTCCAGCTCAGGTCCTTGTCGCGTTTGACGTCGAGAATCTTCTCGGTCAGCTCTGCGCGCGTCATCGTCGTCGTCTCTCCTTCTGCGAAGCCCTCGTGATTGGTCAGCCGGCCGTGCGCTGCCACGCGACCGCCCGAAGAGTCGTGTCGGACACCTTTTCCTCGGCCGGCTCGCCGGGCGCGACGACCGGCACGTTGCGCGGATCCCAGCCGTGCCGCTCGCCGCGCAGCGCGGCGGAGCGGCTGATCAGGAAGTCCATCAGGTGATTGCGGAGCGGGTAGTACTCGCGCATCCGGTGCATCGAGTTGCGGTCGCGGTCGCGCGGCAGCGTGTTTCTCACGATCTCGGCGATCCGCGCGTTCGGGCCGTTCGTCATCAGCACGATGCGGTCGGCGAGATAGATCGCCTCGTCGACGTCGTGCGTGATCATCAGCGTCGTCTGCTCGGTCGTGAGGCAGATGCGCCGCACCTCGTCCTGCAGCGTGCCGCGCGTCAGCGCGTCGAGCGCGGAGAAGGGCTCGTCCATCAAGAGCGTCTTCGGCTCGATCGCGAGCGCCCGCGCGATGCCGACCCGCTGCTTCATGCCGCCCGAGAGCTCCGCGGGTCGTTTCCCTTCCGCGCCGCCGAGGCCGACGAGCTCGACGAAGCGGCGCGCGTGCTCGCGCACCTTGGCCTTCGGCCAGTCGCGGTGCTTCGCGGCGACCGCGTACGCGACGTTGCCGAGCACGGTGAGCCACGGCAAAAGCGCATGGCTCTGGAAGATCACGGCGCGGTCGAGCGAAGGTCCCGTGACCTCCTTGCCGTCGACGATCACGACGCCCTCGTCCGGCCGGTCGAGCCCGGCGAGGATGTTGAGCACGGTCGTCTTGCCGCAGCCCGAATGCCCGACGATGCAGACGAACTCGCCGCGGTCGATCTTGAGCCACAGGTCCTCGAAGATCGTCACCGCGCCGCCGCCCTTCTGCGGATAGCGCTTCGCGATCGCCTCGACGGAGATCAGGTTCGAGCTCATGCGGCGTCCGTCACTCCGGGAACGTGACCGCACGCGCCGCGGCGGCGAGCATCTGGTCGAGCAGCATGCCGATGACGCCGATGAAGAGGATCGCGATGATCACGTTGATGATCGAAAGGTTGTTCCATTCGTTCCACACGAAGTAGCCGATGCCGGTGCCGCCGACGAGCATCTCGGCGGCGACGATCACGAGCCATGCGATGCCGATCGAGATGCGCATGCCGGTCACGATCGTCGGTGCGGCCGCGGGCAGGATCACGGTCAGCGCGCGCTTCCACGCGGGCACCTCGAGCGTGCGTGCGACGTTGAGCCACTCCCTGCGCACCGTCGCGACGCCGAACGCCGTGTTGATCAGCATCGGCCACACCGAGCAGATGAAGATCACGAACACTGCGGACGCGTTCGAGTCCTTGATCGTGTAGAGCGCGAGCGGCATCCACGCGAGCGGCGACACGGGCTTCAGGATCTGGATGTACGGATCGAGCGCACGCGACACGACGGGCGACATGCCGATCAGGAAGCCGAGCGGGATCGCGACGACGACGGCGATCGCATAGCCCGTGAGCACGCGCCCCATCGAGTACGCGAGCTGGACGCCGATTCCCTTGTCGTTCGGCCCCGCGTCGTAGAACGGATCCTTGATGTGCGACCAGAGCTTCGCCGCGACCTCGCCCGGGCCCGGCATCGCCGAGGCGCCCTGCGTCACCTGCGCGCCCATCAGCGCCGCGTACTCGGGATCGAGATCCGCTGCGCTGCCGGTCGCGCGCGTGCCCGCCGCCCACACGACCAGGAACGCTACGAGCACCGCAAGCGAAAGGAAAAGTGGACGGAGTCGTTCCGGCCCGGGCATCGATCACGTCCTCCTGATCGCGAACGACTCGATGTAGGCCTCGGGCTCCGCAGGGTTGAACGGCTTGCCCATCACGGAGAACGTCTTCGACGTTTCCGCGGGCGGCTCGAGGCCGACCTCCTTCATCAGCCGCGCGGCATCCGTTGCGAGGTAGACGCGTCGCGCGATCGCGGCGTAGTCCACGTCGCCCGAGATCTGCCCCCAGCGCTTCATCTGCGTCATGATCCAGATCGCGAACGACTCCCACGGGAACGGCTGGAAGTCGATACGCTCGGGATCGCGCTTCACCTGCCCGAGCCCGTCGGCGTACGTGCCGGTCAGCACCTGCTCGACGACCGTGACCGGCTGGTTCAGATAATTCGTGGGCGCGATCGCCGCCGCGATCTCCTTGCGGTTCTCCGGCTTCGTCGCGTACGCGGTCGCGTCGATGATCGCCTTCAAGAGCGCCGAGTACGTGTTCGGCATCTCCTTGACGAACTTCTCGGACGCGGCGAACGCGCAGCACGGATGCCCGTCCCAGATTTCCTTCGAGAGCAGATGAATGAAGCCGATGCCGTCGTAGACCGCGCGCTGGTTCACCGGATCGGGCGCGAGGAAGCCGTCGAGATTGTCGGCGCGGAGGTTCGCGACCATCTCGGGCGGCGGCACGACGCGGATCTGCACGTCGCGGTCGGGATCGACGCCGTGCTCCGCGAGGTAGTAGCGGAGCAGATAGTTGTGCATCGAATATTCGAACGGCACGGCGAACTTGAAGCCCTTCCACTGGGCCGGATCGCGCCGGTCCTTGTGCTTCATCGCGAGCGTGATCGCCTGGCCGTTGACGTTCTCGACGGCCGGCATCGTGTACGGGATCGGGTTCGAGCCCGCGCCGACCGTGATCGCGATCGGCATCGGCGACAGCATGTGCGCGGCGTCGTACTCGCCGTTCAGCGTCTTGTCGCGGATCACGGCCCAGCCGGCCGTCTTCACGACGTCGACGTCGAGGCCGTGCTTCTCGTAGAAGCCCATCGGCTTCGCCATGATGATCGGCGTCGCGCACGTGATCGGGATGAAGCCGACCGCGAGCTTCGTCTTCTCGAGCGGCCCCGTTTCCGCGAACGCCTCGGCGATCAGCCCGATCGGCAGGATCTGCGACAGCGCGGCCGCCGCGGTCGAGCCGCCGACGGCGCGCAGGAACGCGCGGCGCGTCGTCGCATGCGGGAAGAGTGCCCGCATCAGCGCGTTCTCGACGACGCGGGTCAGCGTGCGCTCGGATCCGACGTCGCGCTCCTCACCCTGTTCCGCACCGGAAGAGTGCGTCCGACACGTCTTGCCGGTGCAGCACGCACCGTCGTGGTGATCGGAATCGAACGGATCGTCGAACAAGCTCATCGGTCGCCTCCGCGTGGTTTGCTCGGGGTCGACCGTTCATAGCCAGGATCGTGCCAAACGTTTTTCTACGTAAATTCAGTTTGTTATGGCATTTCACCGATTACGAAATTTCGTCATCTACGAAAATTCGTTGTTCGCTATGACGAAGTATCGTAAGTTTCGCGCATGGCCACCGCCGAAGCCCTCGCCCCCGCGCCGACCGTCCTCACCCGGCTGCTCGACGACACGTCTACGCCGATGCTCCTGATCGACCCGGTCGGCGACGATGTCCTCTGGGCAAACACCGCCGCGGCACGCTTCTTGGGGCTCGCGCCCGACGCGCTGATCGGCCACCGCTTCAGCCGCCTGCACCCGGGACAGGTGCCGATCCTGATCGTCTTCTCCGAAGCGGTGCTGAGCCTCGGCCACTACTGGACGCGCGATCTCGCGCCGCGTCACGCTGCGGACAAGAAGCTTCGCGTCGAGTACCGCGGCGATCGGATCGTGAGCTCGGACGGCCGCCGGCTGATCCTGCTGACGCTTCTCGACCTCGAGGAGCAGCATCGGCACGGCATCGACGCGGAGGCGAACCGCTACTGGACGAGCGGACTCGCGGAATGGCAGCGCGCGGAGCGCCTCTTCCGCGACATCGAGCGCGAGAATCAGCTGATCCTGAAGGCTGCGGGCGAAGGCATCTACGGCGTCAACGCGGAAGGCGCGACGACGTTCGTGAACCCGGCCGCCGAGGCGCTGCTCGGCTGGAGCGCCGCGGAGCTCGTCGGCCGCGACATGCACGAGCTCGTGCATCACCACCACGCCGACGGGCGCCCGTACCCGAACAAGGATTGCCCGATCTACGCCGCGTTCCGCGACGGCGCCGTGCACACGGTCAGCGACGAGGTGTTCTGGCACAAGAGCGGCCGCCCGATTCCCGTCGAGTACACGTCGACGCCGATCCGCGACCGCGGCGTCGTGATCGGCGCGGTCGTCGTGTTCCGCGACGTCACGCAGCGCAAGGAAGCCGAGGAGAAGCTGCGCCGCGCGCTCGAGGAGGTCGATCGGCTGCGCGAGCGCCTCGAGCTCGAGAACGCGTATCTGCAGGAGGAGATTCGGCTCGGCGTCAACGACCGCGGCATCATCGGCCGCAGCGAGGCCATCGAGACGCTACGCCGGCAGATCGAGCTCGTCGCGGACACCGACGCGACCGTGCTGATCACCGGCGAGTCCGGCACCGGCAAGGAGCTGATCGCGCGCGCGATCCACGACGCGAGCTCGCGCCGCGAGCGGCCGCTGATCCGCGTGAACTGCGCCGCGATCCCGCGGGATCTCTTCGAGAGCGAGTTCTTCGGCCACGTGAAGGGCGCGTTCACCGGCGCGCTGCGCGACCGCATCGGCCGCTTCGAGCTCGCGGACGGCGGCACGCTCTTCCTCGACGAGGTCGGCGAGATCCCGCTCGAGCTCCAGGGGAAGCTCCTGCGCGTGATCCAGGAAGGCACGTTCGAGCGCGTCGGCGAGGAGAAGACGCGCAAGGTCGACGTGCGGATCATCGCCGCGACGAACCGCGATCTGCGCCACGAGATCGATCAGGGCCGCTTCCGCGAGGATCTCTACTTCAGGCTCAGCGTGTTCCCGATCCAGTCCGTGCCGCTGCGCGAGCGGCCCGAGGACATCCCGCTGCTCGTGCAGCATTTCTTGTCCGGCCCGAGCCGCAAGGGCCGGCCGGCGGTCCGCGTCACGCAGGCCGACATCGCGCGGCTCCAGGCTTACGACTGGCCGGGGAACGTGCGAGAGCTCCAGAACGTGCTCGAGCGCGCCGCGATCCTCGCCCGCGGCGGAAGGCTCGTGCTCGACCTGCCGGTCGGCCCGGCGCGCGGCCGGTCCGCGCGCGGACCGGAGACGCCGCATCTCGTGCAGACCGAGGCGCAGCGCCGGCAGGCGGAGCGCGAGAACATCATCGCGGCGCTGCGCCTCGCGCACGGGAAGATTTCGGGGCCAGATGGCGCGGCGGCCCTCCTCGGCGTGAAGCCGACGACGCTCGCGTCCCGGCTACGGAAGCTCGAGATCGACCCGCGTGCGTATCGCCGCGGGCGCGGTGCGGACGGCAGCTGACCGGCAAGGCAAGACGTCGGCGCCGAAGGCCGGGAGCGACGGGGGCGCGATGCTCCTGCTGTCTTTGCAATTCTTGCCACAAAAGTATGATGTCGACACGCGCCCGGTCGCGGAAAATGACGCTAGAACCGATAACAAGGATGGGGAGGTCATGCGGAGGCGCAGAGCACGATTCGTTCCGGCCTTCGGGCTGGCCGCTGCCGGGCTCGCTGTCGCGCTCCTCGGCGGATGCGGCGGAGGCGTCGACAAGGCGTCGATCGAGAAGCACTCGGCGCTGATCGAGACCTACTGCACCGATTGTCATAATCCGCTCGACCTCGCCGGCGACTTCGCGTTCGAGTCGCTCGACCTCGAGAACGTCGGCCAGCACCAGGAGATCTGGGAAGCGGCGATCGGCAAGCTCCGCGGCCGGCTGATGCCGCCCGCCGGCGCTCGCCAGCCGGCGCAGGCCGAGATCGATGCGCTCGTCGCGTATCTCGAGAACGCGGTCGACGCGAGCGCGGACCGCACCCTGATCGGCCATGTGCCGGTCCAACGCCTGAACCGCCGGGAGTTCGCCGCTTCGGTCAAGGGTCTCCTCGGCGTCGACATCGATCCCGAGCAGATCCTGCCGAGGGAGATCGAGGTCGAGGGCTTCGACAACATCGCGAACGCGCTGGTCTCGTCGCCTTCGTTCCTCGAGCAATACATGTCGGCCGCGCGCCTCGTCGCGACGCGGGCCGTCGGCATGCCGGTGCCGAAGTTTGCGAAGACGTTCTATCCGTTCGACGGCGGGAACCAGACGGGCCATATCGAAGGCTTCCCGCTCGGCACGCGCGGCGGAATGCGCTTCACGCACACGTTCCCGGCCGACGGCGAGTACCGGTTCAGCATCCTCGATATCGACGCGGGTCTCTATCCGCGCGGCATGGAGACGGCGGCGACGCTCGTGCTCCTCGTCGACGGCGTCGAGGCCGCGCGCGTCGAGATCGGCGGCCCCGACGATCTCGAGCTCGCGGATCGCGACGGCCCCGAAGGCCGCGCGGCGATCATGGCGAAGCTCTCCGGGATCCCCGCGCGCGTCGAGACCGGGACACACGAGATCATCGCGACCTTCATCGAGCGCTCCTGGGCGCTCAGCAACGACATCAACGGCGGCGGCAAGCTCACACGCATGCCGCGCATCGGCCTCGGCATGGAGGTCGAAGGCCCGTTCGCGCCGGAAGGGCTGTCGTTGAGCGAGAGCCGCAAGAAGATTTTCGTTTGTCAGCCCGAGACCGAGGCGGACGAGCGCCCGTGCGCGGAGCGCATCGCGACGCATCTCGCGACGAAGGCCTTCCGCCGTCCGGTCACGGACGAGGACCTCGACTGGCTGATGCCGTTCTACGAGGTCGGGCGCGCGGAGGAAGGCGGCTTCGACTCGGGCGTGATCGAGCTCGTGACCGCGATCCTGTCGAGCCCGGATTTTCTCTACCGCGCATTCGAAACGACGCCCGACGAGCCGCGGCTCCTGACCGATCTCGAGCTTGCGACGCGCCTCTCGTTCTTCTTGTGGAGCCAGGGCCCGGACGAGGAGCTCATCTCCGTGGCGGCCGACGGCCGGCTCTCCGACCCCAAAGTGCTCGAGCGGCAGGTCCGGCGCATGCTCGCCGACGACCGCGCGATGTCGCTGATCGAGCACTTCGCGCTCGCGTGGCTCAACCTCGACGAGCTCGAGCAGGTCGTGCCGCAGGACCCCGGCTTCAACGCGGCGATGCGCAGGAACTTCGAGACCGAGATCAGGCTGTTCCTCGCGAGCATCCTGCTCGATGACCGGAGCGTCCTCGATCTGCTCACGGCCGACCACACGTTCGTCAACGAGTCGCTCGCGCGGCATTACGGCATGACCGACGTCTACGGCTCGCAGTTCCGGCGCGTCACGCTCGACGACGAGCGCCGCTTCGGCCTGCTCGGGAAGGGTGCCGTGCTGCTCCGCACGTCGTACGGCGACCGCACGTCGCCGGTGTTGCGCGGCGCGTGGATCCTCGATCGCCTGATGGGCACGCCGCCTGCACCGCCGCCGCCCGACGTGGTTACGGATCTGTCGATCCAGGAGGGCGAAGTGCCGACGACGGTACGCGCCCGCCTCGAGAAGCACCGCACGACGCCGAACTGCCTCGGCTGCCACGGCATCATCGATCCGCCGGGGCTCGCGCTCGAGAACTTCGACGTGACCGGACGCTGGCGCGACGTGGACGCCGCCGCCCGCGCACCGATCGATGCGCGCACGGAGCTCTCGAGCGGCATCGCGATCGACGGCCCGATCGAGCTCAGGAACTATCTGCTCAGCCGCCGCGATCAGCTGCCGACGGCGCTCACGAAGCGGCTGATGATGTACGCGCTGAATCGCGAGATCGAATACTTCGACATGCCGCAGGTACGGAAGATCGTGCGCGCCGCGGCCGAAGACGACTACACGTTCGCCTCGATCGTCATCGGCATCGTGAACAGCGACGCGTTCAGGCGGCAGGGTCCGGAAGCGTTGGCGCACGAAGACACGGCAACGGTCGCGGCCGCCGATGCGGCCGCCGGCGAACGGCGATAAGGGAGAGCGACGATGGCGACGTTCCTGACGAAGAAGCATCTGTCCCGGCGCACGCTGCTGCGCGGCGGCGTTGCGGCCGTGGGACTCCCGTTTCTCGATGCGATGGTGCCGGCGGGCACCGCGCTCGCCCAGGTGGCCGCGATGCCGAAGACGCGTGCGGCATTCTTCTATCTCCCGCACGGCGCGATCATGAACAACACGCCGTTCGGCAAGGAGGTCGACTCGTGGACGTCGAGCGGGTCCGGTGAGAGTTTCGAGCTCGGCCACATCCTGAAGCCGCTCGAGCCGTTCAAGTCTTACGTCACGACGTTCGAGAACCTCGAGAACAAGGCCGCCGCCGGCTCCGTGCACACGCTGAACCCGGCCACGTGGCTCTCTTGCGTACGCCCGGACACGAGCCTCCGGACGCCGAACCTCGCGACGACGCTCGATCAGGTCATTGCGCAGCGGCTCGGCCAGGAGACGGCGCTGCCTTCGCTCGAGCTGTCGTCCGAGACGACGATCCAGGTCGCGGCCGGCAACGGCGGCTTCTATGCGGTGACGACGAGCTATGCGGCGCCGAACAAGCCGCTGCCGATGGAGTTCAATCCGCGCAAGGTGTTCGTCCAGCTGATGGGCGAAGGCGACACGGCGGCCGAGCGCGAGGCGCTGCTCCGCAAGAACCAGAGCATCCTCGACATGATCGCCGACCGGACGCAGTCGCTGCGCACGCGCCTCGGCCCGGCGGACCAGGCGCGCCTCTCGGACTACCTCGACACGGTCCGCGAGATCGAGCGTCGCCTGCAGATGGCGAGCCAGCGCGATCTGACCGGCGTCGACGTCCCGGATGCGCCCGTCGGCGTGCTCGAGGATTTCGACGCGCAGGTCAAGATGATGTTCGACCTGATCGCGCTCGCGTTCCAGGCGGATCTGACGCGCGTCGCAACCTACGTGATGGTCGCCGAGGGCACGGACCGCACGTACAACCACGTGAACGTCTCCGACAGCTTCCATCCGGTCAGCCACCACAGCAATCTGCGCGACCGCATCGAGAAGCTCATCGTGATCCAGCGCTACCACATGGAGCGCTTCGCGGAGTTCGTGCAGAAGCTCGCTTCGACGCCCGAAGGCGACGGCAGCATCCTCGACCACTCGCTGTTCCTGTACGGCTCGAACATGAGCAACAGCAACGCGCACGACAACTATCCGCTGCCCGAGGTGCTGATCGGCGGCGCGAACGGCGCGCACCGCGGCGGCAAGAACGTCGCGCTGCCCGAGCGCACGCCGCTCGCAAACCTGCACCTGACGATCCTCGACAAGCTCGGCATCCCGCAGGAGAGCTTCGGCGACAGCACGGGCGTCCTGTCGGACGTCTGACGAGGGCTTCGCATGACCGATTCGCCGAACGTCGGCCGCCGACGATTCCTGCGCGCGGGACTCGAAGGCCTCGCAACGGTCCCGCTGCTCGGCCTCGCGGGGCGAGCGGCGTACGCGCAAGCGCCCGCGCCGACGGCGCGGACGCTGACGGGCCGCATCACGCTGATCAGCGGCGTGCCGGGCAATGTGCTCGCGCTGTCCGCGGACGAGGGCCTCCTGCTCGTCGATAGCGGCGCGGCCGAGTTCACGCGCGCGCTCACGGAGCGGCTCGGCGGCGCGGCCGTCCACACCGTCATCAACACGCACTACCACGCCGATCAGACCGGCGGAAACGTGCACTTCGGCGAGGCCGGCGCGACGATCCGTGCGCACGAGATCACGCGGCAGTGGCTTTCGTCGGACTACTACGTGCCGGCCGAGGATCGCTGGGTGCCGGCGCTGCCGTCGGCTGGGCGCCCGGCCGAGACGTTCCGCGGCAAGATCGAGCTCGCCGCGGGCGCCGAGCGCATCGAGTGCGGGTATCTCCTCGAGGCGCATACGCGCGGCGACATCTACGTGTTCTTCCACGACTCGAACGTGCTCGCCGTCGGCGACGTCGCGTCGCCGCTCCGCGATCCGTCGCACGACTGGTACGCGGGCGGCTGGCTCGGCGGCCGCGTCGACGCGCTGGATGACCTGCTCGAGGTCGCGAACGACGACACGCTGATCGTGCCCGCGTACGGTCCGGTCATGTCCCGCGCGGAGCTCAAGGCCGAGCGCGACATGATGTGGCACCTCTACGAGCGCACGTCCACGCTCGTGAACGCGGGCCGTGATGCCGAGGACCTGCTCGAGGCGGGCGTGCTCGACGAGGTCGATCGCAAGTTCGAAGACCCCTACCGATTCCTGTACGACGTCGCGAAGGGGCTATGGGCGCATTACACGAATTTCGGCGGAAACGTCGTTTGACAGGAAGCGACGCGTCGGCACCGCCGGGGAGAGCCGCATGAGATTCTCGAAGCTCGCCGCGCTTGCAGCGCTTTCGGTCGCGACGGCCGCGCTGCCCGGCATCGCGTCCGCGCAGCAGTCGCTCGCGAAGTACGTGCGCGACGGCAAGCGCGACATCGTGCTCGCCGCGATCACGTCGCCCGACGTCGACGTCGATCAGCCGGAGCCCGACGGCTCGACCGCGCTGCACTGGGCCGTCTACAAGGTCGATCACGAGCTGGTGCGCGCGCTGCTCGATGCGGGGGCGACGGCGAACGTGACGACCCGCTACGGCTCGACGCCGCTGACCGAGGCCGTGAAGCTCGGCGATCTCGAGCTCGTTCGGATGCTGCTCGACGCGGGCGCGGACCCCGATTCGCCGAACCTGGACAATCAAACGGCGCTGATGCTCGCCGCGAGCATCGGCTCGCTCGAGATCGCGAAGCTCCTGATCGAGCGCGGCGCCGACGTCAACGCGATCGAGCGATTCAGGAACCAGAACGCGCTGATGTGGGCGGCCGGCGAGGACCATCCGGACATCGTCGATCTGCTGCTCGCGAACGGCGCGACCGATCTGGACCGGCGCGCGGCGCACGACGACTGGCCGCGGCAGATGACGTCCGAGCCGCGCGCGCAGTTCCGCGCGACCGGCGGCCTCACGGCGCTTCTCTTTGCGACGCGCTCCGGCTGTTACCGCTGCGTCGTGTCGCTGATCGAAGCGGGTGCAGACATCGATCGGCCCAACCCGGACGGCATCACGCCGCTGATCAACGCGATCGACAACCGGCACTTCGACATCGCGATGTACCTGATCGATCAGGGCGCGAAGGTCGACGTCTGGGACATGTACGGCCGCACGCCGATCTACATGGCCGTCGACATGAACTCGTTCCGCGGGGGCGGAGGATTCGGCGGTGGCGGCGGCTTCGGCGGTCCGCCGCGCCCGCCGCGTGAATCGAACGTGACCGCGCTGGATGTCGTGCGGCGCCTCCTCGCGATGGGCGTCGACGTCAATCACGAGCTCACGCGGATGCGCCCGAACGGCCCCGGCCGCGGCCGCTTCGCGGACTACATGATGCGCGGCGGCACGGGCCCACTGATGGTCGCGACGCTCGCGCACGACCACGAGGCGATCGAGCTCCTGCTCGCGCACGGCGCCGAGGTCGACCTGCCGAACGTCTTCCAGATCACGCCGCTGATGGCCGCGGCCGGCATGTCCGGCACCGTCAGGGCCGGCGGCGGCCGCACGGGGCAAGGCCCCGAGTTCGAGGCGACCGTCATCAAGACGATCGACCTGCTGCTCGATGCCGGCGCGAACATCAACGCGCAGGTGTTCGACAGTCACACGAACACGGCGAAGCAGGACTCGTACATCCCGGGCGCGGACAACGAAGGCAAGACCGCGCTGCATGCGGCCGCCGAGATGGGCTGGGCCCGCGTCGTGAAGCACCTGCTCGACCGCGGTGCCGATCCGACGATTCAGGACGCGTACGGCAACACGGCGCTCGATCTCGCGATGCGCCGGCGCGGCGGCGGGCCGGGCCCGGGCGGCTTCGGCGGACGGGGCGCCGGCGCCGGCGGCAACGCGCCGGCGGGGCCCAGCGTCGTCGACGTGCTGCGGGAAGCGATGCAGAGCGCGCGGGCCGACTGAACCTTTTAGCCTCGGCCGGCCGCGGCTCTACCCGATAGATCCGCTCCTCAATCTCTCGGCGGCTCGGCGATCGGCTGCGTGCCGTCGGCGAGCCTCCCGGTCTTGTGCCACTGCAGCTGCACCGGCGTGCCCGGCGGCGCCGCGTACGCGCCGACCTGCCCCTGATCCGGTATGAACGGCTTGCCGGTCACCGGGTTCGGGTAGTGAAACGGCACGATGTAGTAGGCCGGATACGTCAGATAGACCGTCGTCGGGGGCAGATCGGGCGGCGGGTCGAACTTGTCGGGCCACGTGTTGTTCAGCGCGTCCTTACCCCAGCCCTCCCAGTTCGAGTACATCGTGAACGGCCCGGTGAGACGGCTGATCTTCCAGACGCCGTCCTCCTTGCGGTACTCGTTCTCGTAGAGCGGCAAGCCCCAGCCGCCCATGCTCATCACGTACGCGCGGGAGCGGATCCAACCCGTCGTGCCGTCCGGCGAGACATCCGGGATCGGCTGGAACTGCATGTGATTCGCGAGCACGCCTTCCTTCGCGCCGTCCGGGCCGAACGCGGTCTGCATGTACTCGAGCACGCGATGTTTGCCGAGGAAGAGGCCCTTGCCGCCGATCTCGAGCGTCGCGTCGTCGGTGAAGAGCTCGGACAGCAGCGTCCACTGCCCCTTGTCGACGAAGTAGCCGTACGTGCGCTGCAGGCGCTCGATCGCGTTCATGTCCTCGAGGCGCGTGATGCGCGCATCGAGCGCGTCGAGCTTCTCGTCGATCGACTCGGCGAAGGCAGGTGCGCGCGCTACGAGCGCCACGGCGAGGACGGCGCGGCGCACCGCTCGATACGAAGTTCGCGTCATCGTCGTCATCTCCCCAATACGCTGTCCACGGCCTGCGGCAGATCCTTCATCGGCTCGCCGGTGACCGGATGGTTGTAGCTGAACGGCGGGATGTAGTTGCCCGGCATCGCGCGATAGACGACCGTCGGCGGCTTGTCCGGCGGGAACAGCGCGCTCGGCCCCTTCATCGGCAGCAGCGAGCGCGCCCAGCCGCGGTCGTAGTCCGTGTACGCCGTCGGATAGAAATGGAAGCTCTTGATCTTCCAGACGCCGTCTTCCTTCACGTACGTGTTCTCGTAGATGCCGACGCCCCAGATGCCGTTCGCGCCGGGCTCGCCGAGCTGCACCGGGCCCTGCCAGCGGCCCGTCGCGGTCAGACCGTCCGGCGCGACGGTGATCACCGGCTGCAGCATCATGTGGTTGTTCAGATATCCCTGGCCGAGCCCTTCCGGACCGAGCAGCAGCATCGCGCGCCGGATGCGTTCCTTGCCGATGTAGACGCCGCTCAAGCCATACTCGAACGTGCCGTCCTCGGCGAAGCAATCCGCGGCGTCCTCCCACAGGCCCTTGTCGAAGAAGTAGCCGAACATCGCCTGCAGGTTCTCGACCGCGTCGTGATCCTCGAGCCGCGCGACGCGCTCGCGGTACTCGGCGAGACGTGCCTCGGGCGACTTCTGCGCGTACGCCGGCATCGACGTGAGCGCCGTGGCGCAGAGCGCCGCGAGTGCCATGCACCGCACCAGATTAGAGTGTTTCCGCGTGCTCATCAGCGGACTCCTTTCACCGGCTGGCCGGTTACGGGATGCATCACCTGGAACGGCGGCACGTAGACGTCGGGGAACGGCGGGTAAGTCACCGTCGGACCGCGGTCGGGCGGATAGCTCTTGGAAACCTCGCTCCGGGCGAGCCCCTCCCCCGGCTTGAGACGTGCCCAGCCCCTCTCGTACGGCGCGACGAAATTGACGAAGAGATGAAGCGACTTGATCTTCCAGACGCCGTCCTCCTTCACGTACGTGTTCTCGTAAACGCCGTCGCGCCATTCGGCGTGCTGCTTGTACTGCCCGAGCATGCCGTGGTCACGCCATCGCGCCGTCGCGCTGCGGCCGTCCTCGGAGACGAAGACCGCGGGCTGCAGCGTGATCCATTCGTTGAGCTGGCCGTAAATCAGCCCTTCCTGTCCGCCGTGGAGGCGCTTCAGGTATTCGCGAATGCGCTCCTTGCCGACATACACGCCGTCGAGGCCGATCTCGATCGTGCCGTCGTCCGCGAAGAGATCCGCGGCTTCGCTCCAGAGACCGCGATCGACGTAGAATCCGAACGCGCGCTGCAGCTTCTTGATCGCGCGCGTGGCCTCGAGCTTCTCGACGCGAGCGGTCAACGCCGCGATCTCGGCGTCGACGTCGGTGCTGCCGGTCTGGGCATGCACGGGCGCATACAAGAGCGCACAGGCAAGACCCATCACGATGCTTGCCTTCATTTTTCCTTTTCGAGTCATCTCGTGACGTTCCCCCAAATCGAGCGCCCTCCCCTCGTTCGCGAGACAGAATAACAACGCTGCGGAGCCGTGGGAAATGCCGCCGCGACTCTGGAACGTGCAAAGGCACGCCGCATGCTCCCTGGCTGCCAATGAGCGCGAATCCGGCACGAGAGGCAGTGAGGTTGCGGAAGACCGATGCCCGCGGGCATGCTCGGCGCAACGCCACTGTCAGTCGAAACACCAGGGGGACACGCCAATGCGCAGAGCAATGCAAGCGGTCGCTTGCGTCGGGGCCGCCAGCTTCCTCTTCGCCGCGTCGGCCCGCGCGCAGACCGGCGGAACGTTGACGGCGGAAGACCAGCTCGAGATCCGCCAGCTCATGGACCGCTACACGCACACGCTCGATCACTGCACGAACAGCGGCTACGACTACGCCGATCTCTTCACGCCGGACGGCGAGTTCGGCGTGTCGTCGCAATGGGGCGCCGGCGCGAAGATATGGTTCCGAGGACGGGAGGAGCTCGCGCGCGCCGGCGGCGGCGGACCGAACGGGTGCCGCACCTGGCCCGGCAAGCCGACGTACCACATCAACATCAACCCGGTCATCACGGCGACGCCGGAGGGCGCGCACGCGATCTCGACGCTCCTCGTCGTGACGAACGACACAACGGACCGCGGCGACATCGTGCATTGGGAGGGCGGCTACGAGGATACGTTCGAGAAGACGCCCGAGGGCTGGCGCTTCAAGAGACGTATCCACGTGTGGCCCGAGATCGAGTGGACCGATCGGCCGGAGGACATGCCGCCCCGGAACATGGCGCAGGAGTAAGCCCATCGCCGAGCGCACCGGCGTCGACGGTGCCCGGTGCGCTCGTCGTCGGAAGTTGCGTCGTCACCCGCCAGTCTGCGGCAACGTGTACGTCACCTTGGATCCGTCGACGATGACGTGACCGCGCTCGCGAAGCAGCTCGACGAGGCGCGAAACCTCGCCCTCGGGCAGCTTCTTCGCGAACAACGCGTGGACCGTGCTAGTGAGCGTCTTCACGCGACGCGGCGCCGCCGGACCGCGTCGCGACAAGTCCCTGACGATCGTCGCGATCTTTTCGTCGTCGGACTTCTCCACGGCCGGGGTCTCGAACGAGATTTCGCCGAGATCGTTCGAACGCGTGACTTTCAGGCCGCTCGAGCGCATGGAGCGAACGAGCGGATCGAAGCCCGTATCCTTCGAGACGATGTGAAACACGTCGCCTGGATTTCGTTCGGCGAGCTGGCCGAGATGGAAGGCGAGATGGAAGTCGAGAGCGTTTCGGCCGGTGCCACCGATGTGCACGTATTCGGCGCGATCGCCGAGAGGCTGGAGCGCCGAGGCAAGCTCGAACGAGACCTTCGTCTGGTTCGCGCCGACGAAAAGCACGACGCGCACGGGATGGCCCTTCAAAGCCGCGACGTCTTTCGGCTGCACGTTCTCGTAGTCGATCAGGACGTGGTGTGTAGTCATCGGCGCCGATCAAACCAGCGCCCCGAGGAGAGATCCACCAATCCTGTCGCATTCTGACGGCACGGCGACGTTGCCGGCGGGAAACGCTGCCCGGGCGCCCCGGGGCCAGGGAACGCGACCATCCAGAGTACCGCCGTGCCCGAATTGTCAAGTTTTCTGTGGCCGCCCGAGTCTCGGTCCCCCGCCAAATTGTGACCGAACGGGCGGCGGTGGTAATGTCGCGAGAAGGCGAATTTGTTCGGCCGGCGTACGGGACTGCCCGAAACGGCGGTTTCCCGGATTCTCGAGGGGAGCGATCGAGTTTCCACGGCACCGGAACCGCTGATGTGAGCGTTCCGTTCCGGCCGTGACGCTGCCGAGGCAGTGCGCGTTCGAGCTCGATCCCGGCCGGGATTCGCCGTGAGAACAATCAGAGGGGGAATGATCATGACCGTGGCCAGGGTGATCAGCAAGACGTCGATCGCCGCTTCGGCGGCGCTTGCTCTCGGCATCTCCGTGACCGCAATCGCGCAGTTCGGCGGCCGTGCTGCGCCCCCCTACACACCCGAGCCCGGCGCGAAAGACCTGAAGTCGGTGCTGTTCAACTGGACCTGGCACATGGGCATGTTGCGCGGCATCGAGGAGCACGAGCTCGTCGTCACGCTCGAGTATCGCGGCGAAGGCACGGTCATGGTCGACGGCCAGCCCTGCACGATCGCGCCGTTCGCGAACACGGAACGCGAGGGCGAGCTCGGCAGGTCGGGCTACCGCATCAGCACCGCTTATCAATTCGCCGGAAGCCGCACGCAGATCGAGTGCACGCTGCCGAACGGCCAGAAGTACTCGAACATCGAGGTCGTCAGCGGCGAGTATGCCTGGGACGAGGACGTCCCGGGCGCCGAGCTCGTGCCGGGCAGAGGCAAGGCGACGGCGAAGCCCGAGACGCGCGAAGAGCGGCTGATTCGCCTGTGGGCCAGCCCGCAAGGCGCACCCAAGGCCGCGTTGGCCGGCGCCGGGATCGATCCGATGAAGGTGTTCCGCAACCCCGGCGGGCTCCTCGAGGACGGCACGTCGACGATCGGCCAGACGTCCGTCACATGGGACGGCGACACGCCCGTCGTCACGTTCCCGATTCCGGGCGTCGAAGGTGCGACCGCCGTGGCCCGGCTCGACGATCGCTTCATGGCCGAGTCCGTCGTCGTCACGCACGGCAACGACAGGTACGAGTTCACGTACAGCGACTACGACGACTACAACAATCCGCTGAACAAGATCGAGGCCTACATGGCCGGCCGCATGACGGAGCGCAAGAACGGCGTCGTCACGCGCGACATCACGACGGTCCAGACGGAGACGGGCAGCGTCTACGTCGTCGTGCCGGTGCCGCCGAGCGTCGGCCCGACCGAGCCGCTGCCGTGGTTCGGCAGCGATCAGGAGGCGCCGGTGCTCGATTCGGACGCGCCGACGCCGCGCCTCGCGAACGGCAAGCCGGACCTGACCGGCGTGTGGAGAATCCCGAACAAGTTCTTCATCTGGCGCTACGGCAACCGGCGCTGCGCGCCGACGCAGCTCGACGGCTGCAGCCCGCAGTGGAATCAGACGATCGACTTCGAGTTCGAGGCGGCCTCGCGCTTCGGGCCGGATCGTCCGATCTACCGGCCGGAGCACTGGGACGAGGTCATCTACCTCGACATGTGGACGAACCGGGAAGACCCGATCATGACCTGCCAGCCGATGGGCATTCCGCGGCAGGGGCCTCCGGGCCGCATTTTCCACACGGAGGAAGACATCACGCTGATCTACGGCCGCGGCGGCGACGGCGGCGGCGGTTATCCGGATTTCCGCATCATCGCGACGGACGGCCGTGAGCTCGACGAGCGGCAGGTGCTGCAGACGAAGTACACGGGCCACTCGCTCGGCCGCTGGGAAGGCGACACGCTCGTGATCGAGTCGGTCGGCTTCGAGCCGACGACCTGGCTCGCGCGCGGCGGCTTCTTCCACTCGGGGAACATGAAGGTCATCGAGCGCTTCACGCGCAAGGGCGACCAGATGCTCTACGAGGTGATCGTCGAGGATCCCGAGGTGCTGCTGCAGCCGTGGAGGCAGAAGCCGTTGATGATGACGTTCCAGAGCCCGAGCGGCGGCCTGATCGGCGTCGAGCGCGGCCACTGCGAGAACTACGAGGAAGGCGACATCGTCACGCAGCTTCGCCACTAGCCTCGAGCCTGCCGACACGCGCGCCGGGCGTCGGTCAGACGTCCGGCGCTCGTGCTTTTGGCCACGACACATCGATGATCCAACGGCCAACGATCGTCTTCGTTCCTCCTGAATACGTTCGCTCTTACGCTCAGGCCGCTGCCCGGAACGGCGGGCTCGCGACGAGCCGCCGCGCGATGCGTCCGATCCGCTCCGCCTGCGCGGACGTGAGCTCCTGGCCGCCGACGGACGCGTACCACCCGAGCATCGGATCGCGAACCTCGGTGCGGACGCCCGAAAGCTCCTCGAGCACCGCGAGCCCGCAGTACGGCGCATACGTCGGCGAGTAGCCGCCTTCGTGACAGAACACGAGCCGCCCGCCGCAAAGCGCGCCGGCGAGGATCGCGAGCCTCCGCGTCATCTCGCGATACGTCTCCGACGTGCACATCAGCCGCGCGAGCGGATCGCCGAAGCTCGCGTCGAACCCGCACGCGACGACGATCAGCTCGGGCCTGAACGCCTCGACCGCAGGCAGCACGATCTCGTCGAACGCGGCGATGTACGCACCGTGGCCGCTGCCCGGCAGCATCGGGACGTTGATGTTGTAACCCGTGCCGGGACCGACGCCCCGCTCCGTTTCCGCGCCGCTTTCGACCGGATAGAGCCGCTCCTGATGCAGCGAGATCGCCAGCACCGACGGATCGCCGTAGAAAGCGAGCTGCGTGCCGTTGCCGTGGTGCGCATCCCAGTCGACGACGGCGATCCGCTCGACGCCGCGCACGGCTTGCGCGTGCAGCACTGCGAGCACGACGTTGCCGAAGACGCCGAAGCCGCGGCCGCGGTGCGGCTCGGCGTGATGTCCGCACGGACGCACGAGCGCGTACGCGTTCCGCACTCGGCCGTCGAGCGTCGCGTCGACCGCCTCGATGCACGCGCCGACTGCGAGCCGCGCGATGTCGTATCCGCCGGGACCGATCCACGCGCTCTCGCCCGTGTCGCCGCCGTCCGCGTCGCTCAGGGCTTTGACGCGGGCAATGTACTCGCGCGTGTGAAAGCGCGCGAGCTCGTCCTCGGTCGCGAGGCGCGGCGCGATCGGCACGAGGTGTCGATCGAGCCCGCTCGCGCTGACGAGGCTAGCGATCCGCCGCTTCGTCTCGGGGCGGTCGAGCGCCGGATAAGGCTCGGTCCACGCGCAGCGCGAAGCGCGTCCGGCATCGTGCCATGCGAATCGTTCGTCCCAAACGTATCCCGTCGCCATGATCGTTGCGTCTCCGTCGCAAGAACTCCGTTTCGAGCCCGGTGCGGGCTCGGTGGACGGAAAGCGTAGGGGGGCGATGACGTGGCGGTAAGAGGCAGAAGCGACAGAATGGGTTCAATCGTGCCAGCTCGCCCGTGTGCGGGAGGCAACCCGAGTCGTGAACGGGCGGCCTAGGCGGGAACGATTGAACGGGACGATGCGCCCGTCATCGACAGCGCGGCTGCTGCCCGGTCGGCAGCAGCCGCCCCTTCGGGCGCCGTGAGCTCGGGCTCATCGATTCCGATCGGTCACGCGTTTGGAACGAGCGCATCCGCCCCTTGCGGGTCCTGCGGATACGTCGTCGAGATCGGCGCGACCGCGATCGGCTCGGCGTACGTGCGTCCCGGCCGATAGTCGGCACGCGCGAGCGTCGCGTACTCGAGCCTGCCGATCTTCCAACGGCCGTCGGCGTCCTTGCGATAGCTCACGCGGTACACGCCGCCTTCCCACCAGGTCCTGACGCCCTCTCCGTGAAGACGGGCCATGCCGGCAAGCGACGACTCCGTCTCGATCGGCGCACCGACCTGGATCGAATACGGGAACACGGCCTCGGCCGACAGGCGATCGACGGAGACCTCGATGCGCTCCTGCTGTCGCTCCGCATCGGGCGCGAATCCGGGCGCGGGCTCGATCCGCTTGCCCGTCTTCCCCGCGCGGAACCGCTCGCGATACAGCCGGCCGATGCCGCTCCGGTTCGCGAAAACGCCGTTGTTGAAGACGACCTGCGCGTCGTCCGCGAAGAGATCGACGACCTCGTCGTACGCGCCGTTGTCGAGCGCGCGCTCGAAGGCCTCGTGGAGCGTCCGCAGCGCCCTCTCCTCCTCGAGCAATGCGAGCTTCCGCGCGGGATCGTCCGCGCCGGCAGGCGCTGCCATCGCCGCCGTCGACGCGAGCGCCGTCGCGCCCGCGCCGAGCTTGAAGAAGAAGGAGCGGCGGCCGTTGTCGACCGAACCTCCGTTCGGCGACTCGTGCGAGTCGAGCTTGTCCGTCATGCCTGCGTCCCCCTCTTCGGGCCGAAGAACTCGCGGGTATCGAACTTGCCGATGTGGCGGCCGATGCCTCCGGTCGTCGTGAGCGTCACGCCGTCCGCGCCGCCCCGGAAGCTGAAGCCGCAGTCGTGCGAGATCTTCGTGTTGATCAGCGCGATCATCTCCACGCCGTTGCAGGCCTCCTCGTTCTGGCAGAACAGGTAGACCCCGTCACGCAGCTTCACGTAGATGCACGGCGAGCACCACTGCGAGCCCATCGTCTGGTTCGCGGTGAAGATCGTCCACGACATCGAATGCGGCGTCGTGTAGAGATGCATCGACGTCAGCTGGTCCGAGTAGGACCACGAGAACGCGTGCCCGACGAGCTCGTCCGTGAACTGATGCCGCTCGTAGAGCGGCGGCTCGAGGCCTTCCATCTCGACGACGCCGAAGATCGCACGATACGTCGTCTCGTTGCCGTAATACGGCGTGCCCATGTGCGACTCGATGCTCGTCGCGAGCCCGTTCGTGAAGTCGACGGCGACCTGCACGCTCGCGCGCGGCTTGCTCTCGGGCAGGATGTGGCTGAACCACGCGAGGTTGTCGTCGCCTTCGTACGCGCGGTAATCGACCTCGCGCCAGACGTTCTCGCGGTGGTCGCGGTACTCGAGCTTGAACTTGTCCTTGACGCGGTAATCCCGGACAGGGCCGCCGTGGTCGAAACGCAGCGTGAATTCCTTGCCGACGAGGATGTCCGAGAACGGCATGTTGTGGCCCGACGGAACGACCTGCGGCACGCCGCTCGGCCCGCTCTGGAAAGCGGCGGTCCGGCGCTCCGCGGCCTCGTGCACCTCCTCGTCAGACATCCATCTGAACGTGCGGACCGGACGATACGCGACACGTGCCCCCTTCGGCGGATTCGGATTCTGCTGCGCGAACAGCGGCACCTTGCCGTGCTCGTCGAACGCCTCGAGATACGCGAGCTGTCCGACGACCCTGCCGGTGCCTCGGAACATGTAGTACTCGAGCTCGTCCTTCTCGTTGAAGCCGAGGCGCACGCCGACCTGCTCGCACTTGAAGAGGTCGGCGACGAAGCACGTATGGATGCCGGAGAACTCGCACTCGGTCCGGTCGTAGATGAACGTGTAGTCGTTGACGAGCACGTAGTCGGACGGCGCGACCCAGCTCAGGTTATCGACGTGCCGGGTCAGCTCGACGAAATTCGTGTTCGCGACCGACGCATAGAACTCGAGCGTCTCGATGCCCGTGTCCTGCTTCCAGTAGAGCCCCTTGCCGCAGATCCGGTTCGTGTAGTGGTGCAGCGCTTCCGGGGGCTCCTGCCCGACGTCGACGTAACCGAAATAGATTTGCCGCTGCACTTCCCTGTCGTCGAGCGTGAACTCGTTCGGCGTGCCGGCGTTCTGCACGATCCCGCTCGAGAACCACACCTCGAAGACGGTCGCGAGATTCGTGTCGCGGTCGATGACGACGTTGTAGCCCTTCTGCTGCCCGGGGATCATGTGGGAGAAGAAGACCATCTTGCTTAGCGTCAGCTCGCCGTAGCCCGCCGACACGCTCGGACCGCCGTTCTCGGAGAGCGTCAACCGCCTGTTCGAACCGAAGCTGTACTCGAGGACGGGACCGTCCTTCGTGACGATCTTCAGCGTCCTGCCGGTCAGCGCGTTCGTGAACGGGGACACGCTCGTCGGGCCGTTCTCCGTTGCCCTGAGCGCCCGCCCGATCTGCTCCGGCGTGAGCTTCGTGTACTTGAAGCGATGCATCGGTATTCGCATAGGCATTTGGTCTTCCCCGTATTGGTTGCCCGAACAGGCGTCCCGATTCCCCGAGCAGGGACCCCTTGGTGAGTGTGGTCGTTCTTGTTGACTTTAATTATAGGTTCGGGCCCGGGAAATGAGCAGACTGTCGCCGGACGATCATCTGCGCTAGAACGGCTGCTCACGAGCGGTGCCGCATCGGCCACCCCGCCTGGAGCACGACCATGAGCCTAAACGAATCCCGACCCGTCGCCCCGCCTTCGGCACCGATCTCGAGAACGGCTGTATACGTCGCAGCCGCCCGCGCGATCGGCGCGCGCGAGCCCGATCCCGTCACACGCAATCCGGACCGGCTCATCGAACGGTTCCTCGGCGATCCGTCGGAGCTCGACGTGGACCATCCCGTCGTGCGTGCGTTGCGGCTCGACTACGACGAGGCGATGAAAGACATCGAGGTCATCAGCGCCGTGCGCATGATGATGGTGCGGACCCGCTTCATCGACGAAGCGCTCGAGCGCGCCGTCGCGGACGGCGCGACTCAGATCGTGATCCTGGGTGCGGGGCTGGATACGCACGCGTACCGCTGCGGAGAGCTTCTCGCGGGCACCCGTGTCTTCGAGGTCGATCGGCCCGCGACGCAGGCGCTGAAGAGGCGGCTCGTCGACGAGGTGCTCGGAGGAGCGCCCGACAACACGGTTTACGTTGCCGTCGACTTCGAAACCGAGAATCTCTCCGACGTGCTGTCGAGGCACGGATACGACGCGTCTCGGCAAACATTCTTCATCCTCGAGGGCGTGACCATGTACCTGCCCGAGGAGGCCGTAGGCAGCACTTTTCGGTTCGTGGCCGCACACCCGCTCGGCAGCGGAATCGTGTTCGATTTCCTCACCGGCGAGCTGATCGAGATGATGAGAGGGCTCGACCTCGCGACCGTCTCGTCCCCCATGCGGCCGATCATCGAGCGCTTCCTGCATCTCGCCAGGGACGAGCCGTTCCGCTTCGGGATCCCTTTCGGCACCGAGCGGGAGTACCTCCGCGAGCTCGGACTCGACATCCGGGAGGTCCTCACGGTCGGCGGCGAAGACGCCGTGAAGCGTTATCTGACGAGAGCGGACGGGACGCAGGTGGCTGAAGCGGCGCTCGCACGAGCGATGGCACGTTTCGCGGCCGCCGCCCCGAACGTGTCGGTCGAGCAGATGCGGGAGCACCACCGGATGATGACGCACAAGCTCGCCACCGCGTTCGTTCCATATTCGGCATTGACCGCATAACGGCGAACATCCCCTCCATAGACGGCCGGCCTTCCCGCGTGCTAAAGATAGGCGCGCATGCTTCTGGAGACGGCGATGCGAACGAGCTGGCGTGTCCTGGTCTTGACGTGCGGAGCCGCCGTGCTGGGACCGGCGGCGGCACATCATTCCCCCGCGATGCTTTACGACCTGTCGCGGGAGATTACGATCGAAGGTGTCGTCACGCAGTTTCAGCTCGGCAACCCGCACATGCGCGTCTACTTCGAGGTCGACGTCGACGGCCAGAAAGAGCAATGGCTCGGCGAGGGCGGGTCGCGCACGCAGCTCCTTCGTGCCGGCTGGACGGGCGACGAGCTGTCGCCCGGAGACAAGATCATCATCCGCGGGCATCCGTCTCGTGACGGGTCGAAGATCGTCCACATGGAGTACTTGACCCTTCCCGACGGCACCGAGCGATTCGCCGAGGACGTCAACTTCAACGAGTTCACCGACCGACGGCGGCGCCCGCAATGACGACGAATGCGGCCGAGATGGCGAAGACTTCCGGCATGACGAAGCTGCGGCCGGTGCTCATCGGCCTCCTCGCCGGCTGCTCGTGTGCGGCGTCAGCTCAACAGAGCGACCCCGCGGAGCCGTTCCTCGGCACGTGGAGCGGCGTCTTCACGACGCAGGATCACGAGTACTGGACGTTCGCGGACATCCAATGCTTCGTCGGCTGCCCGCTCGACTACTACAACCACTTGAGCGCGTTGCTCGCCGACACCGCGAACGACGACCGCCCGGTCATGGAGCTCTCGGCCGAGGCCGGCGCCGCATCGATAGCGAAGTTCGAGGGGATACTGACTCCCCTCGGCCGACAGGTTCGAGACGCGAACACGCCCGAGAGCGACCCGAAGCTCGTCAACTGCCAACCCTACGGCTTCGTCCGCGAGGTGACGAACCCGCTGCCGATGCAGATACGCCGCGACGGCGAGCATCTCTTGATCTACTACGAGGAGTGGTCGCTCCTTCGCCCGATCTACATGGACGGGCGGCCGCACCCGCAGCACCGCACACCGAGCTTGCTCGGCCACTCCGTCGGGCGCATCGAGAACGGCGAGCTGATCGTCGAGACGGCGGGTGTGACGCCGGACCGGATCTCCGACGCGACCGGCGCGGGCCACAGCGGCGAGCTCACCGCGGTCGAGCGGTACGTCGTGCGCGACAACCCGCGCCGCCTCGAGCTCACGATGACGCTGACGGATCCTGCGATGTTCACGGAGCCGCTCGTCGTCACGAAGACGTGGCTCTATACGCCCGACGTCGAGCTCGTGCAGGACAGCTGCGGGCAGCAGCCGGGCAAGCCCTGACCGGGCGGCGAAGTACCGTTAACCGCGTCAGCCTTCGAGCTCGTTGAGCCTGCGGACGAGCGCCTCGAGCCGCAGGATCGCGTTCATGTCACCTTTCCTCGACGCGTGCTCCATCGCGGCGAAGAGGTGCGTCTGCTCGAGCTCCCTGCGCTCCGGGTGATTCTCGAGCAATGTGACGTAATGCAGGAAGACGCGGTCCGGATCGGGCTCCGTGCGGCGCGAGACCGCGTAACGCACGACCGCGTGCAGCGTGTAGCGCCGATCGACCGGCTGCTGCACGAGGTGCCAGCGCTCGAGCTCCGCGAGCACGGGCGCGATCCGTTCGACGTCGGCAAGCTCGGCCAACGACGCGACGTCGACGTGGTCGCCTTCGATGTGCGCGAGCACGCCGAGCGTGCGGCGCGCGTCGTCGCTCAGGCGCCGCCACGCCCAGTCGAGCAGCAGCGCGACTTCCGGCAGGTCGTCCTCGTGGGCCATCGCGCGGACGCGGGTCACGCCGGCCTCTTCCAGGAACGAGGCGAGGTCCTCGACGCTCGCGTCGCCGGACGCGACGATGCTGTCCGCGATGTCGAGCGCGAGCGGGTTCCAGCGGAGCAGGCGCGTGAGGCTCGCGACGCGCGGGAACGCACTCTCGCCGGCCGTCACGAGCGGCGCGGTCACCGGGAAGATCAGCACGCCCGAGAGCAGGCAGCGGCGAGCCGTGATCACGAAGGTCGCCCGCGAGTCGGCGAACGTTTCGAACAGCTGCGATACGGCCGTATCGCTCTCGTGGTTGTCGAGCACGATCAGGCGCTCAGGGCCCTCCGCCAGGAATCGCTTCAGACGCTGCACGCGGCCCTCGCCGCGGCCCGTGCCGAAGCGGAGCGCGAGCATTTCCGTCAACGTATGAAAGCCCCACGCGCCCGAGCGGAACCAGTCGACGCGGCCGTCGAACGCGTCGTGCAACCGGTGGCCGAGCTCGGCGGCCAGCATCGACTTGCCGCTACCGCCCGCACCGACGAGCGCGATCCGCGTCGGACGCGTCGCGAGGATCGTGCGCTCGAGCGTATCGACCTCGGCGCTGCGGCCCTTCATGTCCAGCGGGCGCGGCGGGAATATCGAGCGGCGAGCGGTACCTGGGCTCACGTTCTCCTCGGTATCGGTCATTCTTTGCGAGATCGGCTCTACCTGCTCTCCTCGAGCGGCGGTCGTCGCTTAGAATCTCATCGTTCGTTCACGAGAGCCATAGACAATGAGTGAAGCACCGCCCGTCCTGACCGAGCTCAAGCTGACGCCCGAGATGCAGGAGGCCGTGAACTCGGCTTTCGCGATGCGCCGGCCGATCGTGCTCGCCTACGTCGATCCGGACGGCATCCCTCGCCAGTCCTATCGCGGCAGCACGCAGGCGTACAGCGAGACGCAGCTTGCAATCTGGGTGCGGAACCCGGAGAGCCGGCTCGTGACCTCGATCGCACAGAACCCGCACGTGTCGCTCGTGTTCGGCTACTTCACGCCCGACGACCGCGGCTTCATGATCTTCAACGGCCGTGCGCGGTTCGACGACAGCGAGGCCGTGCGCGAGCGGGTCTACAACAACTCGCACGAGTTCGAGCGCAGCAAGGATCCGGAGCGGCGCGGCAAGGCGCTCGTGATCGATCTCGACGGCGTCGACGGGTTCTTCGGCGGCGCTGCGCTGCGGATGCGACGCTGAGCCGGTCATCGGTTCCGCGTCGCGAGCGTCCCGCTCGACCGCAAGCGGCGGTCCGCTTCTTCACGGCATCACGTCGGGACGCGCCTGACCTTCACACCGTCGCCGCGAACTTCGCGCTCGAAATCCTATCACTTCCGGGACAAAGGAAGCTGTTGCTGGGCTCGCGGCCCCCCCGTATATTCGGCTGACAAAAAGGCCGCGCGACTCGGCGGGGGAATCATGAGAATCGCAGCGCGTTCCGTTCTATTGGTCGCGGGCGTGTTTTTGCTCGCGGCGCTCAAGCCCGAGCCCGGATGGAGCCAACTCGAGGCCGGCTCGCGGCCCAACATCCTGCTTATCGTCGCGGACGATCTCGGTTATCAGGATTTGAGCGTATTCGGCGGCGAGATCGAAACGCCGAACATCGACTCGCTCGCCGCGTCCGGCCTCGTGTTCACGAACTTCCATGTGCTGGTCGCGTGCCAGCCGACGCGCGCGATGCTCCTCTCCGGCACCGACCACCACGTCGCGGGCGTCGGCTCGCAAGGCCGGGTCATCGAGGGCAACCTCGCGTACCAGAACCGCCTGACCGAGCGGGTCGCGTCGATCGCCGAGCGCATGCAGGGGCTCGGCTATCACACGTACATGGCCGGCAAGTGGCATCTCGGCGAACAGCCCGGCCAGACGCCGCACGATCGAGGCTTCGAACGCTCCTTCGTTCTGCTGCAGCCGGGCGCGTTTCATTTCGACAAGATCAGCTACGGCGCCAACGTGCCGGTGACGTATCAGGACGACGGCGTCGAGGTGGAAAGCCTGCCGGAGGACTTCTACTCGACGATCACGTACACCGATCGCATGATCGAGTACATCGACGAGGCGGCCGCGAGCGATCGGCCGTTCTTCGGCTATCTCGCGTACACGGCGCCGCACTGGCCGATCCAGGCGCTCGACGAGGACATGGCACGCGTCCGCGGGCGCTACGACGAAGGCTACGACGTGATCCGCGAGCGGCGCTTTCAGCGCCTGAAGGAGCTCGGCTACATCCCGGCCGACGCGCCGGCCCCGCGGCTCCCGGCGGGCTACAAAGCATGGGACGAGCTCACGCCCGAGCGTCAGGCGCTCGAGATCGCCGTGATGGAAGCCTACGCGGCAATGGTCGAGCGCCTCGACATGGAGATCGGCCGCGTGCTCCGGCATCTCGAAGAGATCGGCGAGCTCGACGACACGCTCGTCCTCTTCATGTCCGACAACGGCGCCGAAGGCACGGCCGACGACGGCCCCTTCATGGCCGACTATCGCTCCCGATTCGACAACAGCGTCGAGAACACAGGCCGGCGGAACAGCTACCGGCTGATCGGGCTCGGCTGGGGCACGGCCGGCGCGGCGGGCGATTTCCTGACGAAGGGCTCGCTCGCCCAGGGCGGCATCCACGCGCCGCTGATCGTCAGCGCGCCCGCGCTCGGCGTGAAGCCCGGACGAAACGACGCGCTCACCGCGGCACTCGACCTCGGTCCGACCTTCGTCGAGCTCGCCGGGGGCCGAAACGACACGGTCGTCGGCGGCCGCGAGGTGATGCCGATGACCGGCCGCTCGCTTGCGCCGATCCTGCGCGGCGAGGCGGACGCGACGCGCGGACCCGACGACGTGTTCGCGCTCGAGCACGGCGGGCAGCGCGCGGTGTTCCGCGGCGACTGGAAGGCGCTTTGGATCGCACCGCCGAACGGCATCGGCGGCTGGCAGCTGTTCGACCTCGCCGAAGATCCCGGCGAGACGACCGACCTTGCCGCGGAGCATCCGGACGTGATGGCCGAGCTCGCGGCGGCTTACGAGCGCTACGCGGAAGAAGTCGGCGTCGTGCCGCCGGGTCCGCGTCCGGGCGCGGGGCCGGGTCCGGGCGCGGCACCGGGTCCGGGCCGCGGACCGGGTTCGCGCCCCGCGCCGGCATCGGCGAACTGATCTCATTCGGAGAGGACATGAGGGATAAGAAACGAGGGCGCAGCGACGCGCCCAGCCGGCTCGACCGGCGTGGATTCTTCCGCGGCGCCGCCGCGTTGGCCGTCGGCGGCATCGGCATCTCGACCGCATCGGCGCAGACGCAAACACCGAGCGCCCCGCGCGCCGAGGCGGGTGCGGCCGAACGACTCGACGCGCTGACACGCTACGCGCAGCGCTGGCTCGGACCCGAGCCCGCGAGCTGGGTCCGCGGGCGCGACGGCGTCGATTACAACGTCGTCATCGTCGGCGGCGGCCAGAGCGGCCTCTCGATCGCGTATCAGCTGAAGCGCAAAGGCGTCGGCGGCGTCGAGGTCATCGATCAGGCCGATCCGGGTCGGACCGGAATCTGGCGCACAATCGCGCGGATGCACCAGCTGCGCACGCCGAAGACGCTGGCGGGCCCGGAGCTCGGCAACCCGGCGCTCAGCTTCCGCGCGTGGTACGAGACGTTGCACGGCGCCGAGGCTTTCGACGCGCTCGATCGCATCCCGCGCCTCGCGTGGGCCGACTATCTCGACTGGTTCCAGCAGGTCACCGGCACGCCGGTGCGTTACCGCACGCGGCTCCTCGAGATCGAGCCGCAGGGCGATCTGCTGCGGCTCCATCTCGTCAGCGACGGCGTGCGAAGCACCGTGACGACGCGCAAGCTCGTGCTCGCGAACGGCTACGCCGGCGCCGGCGGTCCGAACGTGCCCGAGATGCTGCGCGCGCTGCCGACGAGCGTCTGGACGCACACGGCGAGCCCGATTCCCGTCGAGTCGCTCGACGGAAAGGTCGTCGGCGTCATCGGCGCGGGGGCGAGCGCGTTCGACGCCGCGGCCGTCGCGCTCGAGAGCGGCGCACGCGAGGTGCATCTCTTCAGCCGCAGGTCGTACATCGATTACCAGGGCGGACCGCCGCGGCCGCAGTCCGGGCCGCCGCTCGACCGCGGCTACGGCAACCTGCTCGAGCTCGCCTACGAGCTGCCGGACGTCGTGCGCTGGCGCAACTTCCTGCTCGGCGAGCGGCGCGTCGCGTCCGTGCCGTTCGACTCGCTCGAGCGCGTCGTCAAGTTCGACAACTTCCATATCCATCTGGATAGCTCGCTTTCGGACCTTGCGCTCGCCGGCAACGGCCAGGTTACCGGCCGCACCGCGAGCCGAAGCTTCCGCTTCGATTACCTGATCGCCGGGACCGGCTACCAAATCGATCTCTCGGCGCAACCCGAGCTCGCCAAGATTCACGAGCACATCGCGCTGTGGCGGGACCGGTATCGGCCGGCCGCCGGCGAGGAGAACGCGGCGGGTGCGATCTATCCTTACCTCGGGCCGGCGTTCGAGTTCCTGCCGCGCACCGACAACGGCGCGGACTTCCTGCGCAACATCCACTGCTTCAATCTCGCGGGCCAGTTGAGCTTCGGCATTCCGGTCGGCGACGTGCCCAGCGTCGTCTATCAGCCGCGGCTCGTCGCCGCGATCGCGCGCGACCTCTTCGTCGAGGGCGTCGACGTCGACGCGCACGAGCGCTTCATCAACGCGCCGCTGACGGCCCCGAGCATGGCGCCGTACGAGCGGTCGATCGCGACGCGCGGACGCGACGCGGCGTAAGCATTCGCGTTCGCGGCTGCGGCAAAGGGAGAAACACAATGAATATCGATCGCCGAAGCATGCTGTGGAGCATCGCCGCGCTCGCCGCGCCGCTGCCCCGCTTCGCATGGGGTCAGGAATCTCTGCTGCCGGTGCGCACGCCCGGCATCGATCACCTCGACGTGATGGTGCCCGACGTCGAGGCGACGACGAAGTTCTACATGGGCTTGTTCAACACGGAGCTCCATGCGCAACCGTTCAGAGGCGGGTTCCGCTACTTCGTGCTGTTGAGCCCGCTGCCCGAAAATCGTCAGGTCGGTTACCTCGCCGTCGGCGACTCGAGCGGCCGCGGCAGCTACATCGGGCACTTCTGCACGTCGGTCTTCGACTGGCGCCGCGACGGCGAAGCGATCCTGCAGGAGCTCGGCGCACGCTTCGCAGCAGCGGGCTTCGGAAAGTTCGGAGGATCCAGAGGCTTCGGCGGGCTCTTCAACGATCCGGACGGCATCGAGATCCAGTTCCTGCCGGCGCCCGACACGCTCGTGACCGTCGCGGAGCCTTCCGACCTCGTGCCGTGGCACCAGGGCCTCGTGACGCCACACGGCGTGCATCACGTGCATGTGCGCGTCCGCGATCTTTCACGCGCGCTCGAGTGGTACAGCGTGCTCTACGGCACGCCGTCGTGGGCATCCGAGGGGAGCCTCGCCTACTTCGAGTTCCCGATGTCGCAAACGCGGCTCTATCTCGAGCAATCGCGTTACGAGTACGGCCACGCACCCGGCATCGCGCACTTCGGCATCAAGGTCGATCCGTTCGACAAGGCGATCGTCAGTGAGGGCATCGCGGCGCTCGGCGGCACGCTGTTGCCGCTGCCCGGCGACGACGACGCGCTGCGGATCCGCGATCCGGACGGCAACATCGTGCAGATCCATCCCGTATAAGAAGCCGCCGCGGCGCGGCCCTGACGATAAGGACACGACATGGGCATTTCCGTAGAGAGCCCGCGGGGGCGGGCCGCGCTCGCGATCGCGCACTGCGCCGGGATGGTCGATCTCGTCGCGCTGTCGATGTGGGTGCGCGTCTTGATCACCCACTACGGCTTCGACGAGCAGCAGGCCGGCGGGCTGCCGACGTTGTTCCTCGCGGGCGTCGTAATCGCGAGCGTCGTGCTCGCGCCCCGCTTCCAGCGCCTGCCCGGCCGCCGCGTCGCCAGCGTCGGCTTCGCGATCTCCGCGGTCTGTTTCTGGCTCGCCGCGGGAGTGACGGGCTATGGGGCGCTCGCCGCGCTGCATGCGCTCGCCGGCGTCGCGGCAGGTGCCGCGCTCAGCGTCACGCACGGCACGATCGCGCGGAGCGCCAATCCGCACCGCCTGTTCGCGATCGTCGGTGTCGCGTTGGGCGTGTTCGCGGTCGTGTTCCTCGGCGGCACGCCGCAGCTGATCGCCGCGTTCGACGGCACGGTTCTGTTTCGCACGTTCGCGGCCGTGATGGCCGTCGGCGCCGTCGCGTCCGCGCTCGCGTTCCCGTCGCCCCTGCCGTTGCCGATCGACGCAGCAGAGAGCGGTCGCCCGCTTCCGGCGTTGCCGCGGGTCGTCTGGTTCGGCATCGCCGGCATCGCCGCGATGACGCTCGTGCAGGCGATGACCTTCAGCTTCCTCGAAGGCGTCGGCCTCTATCGCGGCTTCACGCAGGAGGCGATCAACGGCGTGCTGATCACGCTCGGGCTCGTGAACCTGCTGCCGGCGGCGCTCGCGGCGTTGCTCGAGAAGCGGCTCGCGGCGCGCAGGGTCGTGCTGATCGGGCCCGTCGTGCAGCTCGCGTTCGCGGCGACGATCATGCTGTCACCGGCCTTCGGTCCGTATGCGTTCGCGGGAGCCCTGCTCGCGGCGGTGATGATCTTCACGCATACGTTCGCGTTCGGACTGCTCGCGCGTCTCGACACGAGCGGCCGCGCGCTCGCCGGAACGCCGGCGATGCTGATGATCGGATCGGCGATCGGACCGTTTCTCGGCGGCACGCTGATCACGCTCTCGGGGTACGAGGCGTTGGCGGTGGCGGCCGGCGTGCTTGCGGTGACGGCGGTGCTTTGCTTTTCCCGACTCCCCTCCGTGTCCCGTGCGGCGTCATCGGTCGAATCGGCGGGCGAGCTCGGGCTCGGGTGAACGCGCTCGTTGGTTACGGGCGCGGCTCGGCGGGAGACCATCACTAAGAAGAGGAACGACTCATGGGTGCTAACGCGATACGAATGATCACCTCGACGCTCGCCGCCGCGCTGCTGCTCGGCGCCGCGACGACGACCTTCGCTGCCGGCGCGGAGGATGCGGTCGAGCGCTTCCTGATCCAGGAGCTCCAGTCCCGCTACGCGCTTGCGCACGATCTGACGGATCCGGACATGTATGCCTCGGTCTTCACCGAGGACGCCGAGCTCTACGGCGCGGGCGGCCGCCTGCTCGCGAAGGGCCGCGAGGCATTGCGCGCGACCGGCGTCAACGATCGCAGGCGCTTCAACGCCGGCGCGGCGGACGACGAGCGCTCGTTCGGCGCGCTGCGGCACGTCGTCACGAACTCCGTGATCGAGCTGACGAGCCCGACGACGGCCACCGGCTTCTGCTACGTGATGACGATCGTCGTGCGCCCCGGAGGCGGCCCGGAGATCCTGAGCCTCGGGCGATACGAGGACGAGTACCGCAAGGTCGACGGCGAATGGCTGATCGCGAAGCGCGAGATCGTCATGGACATGGGCAATTCGGAGCTCGCGGAAGCGACGGGGTTGTTCGGCGGACGCTGACGGACGACGATTTGGCCGCAAATGCGACGGCGGCGTGTGACGGGCGCTGTCGAACCGGTCGCACCGGCTGTGGCGCGCGATGAAGGGCGTGAACGGTGCTCGATCGTGACCACCTCCATCTCCGGATAGGCGTCCACAAGCCACACGCCGAAGAACTCCGGGTTGCCGTCGGTCGCCGCCGAGAGACCTGGCTCATAATCGGCGACCAAGTCCACCGCCGAAGTAGTTCCGGCACTACCGAGCCTCCATCTGACGCAGCCGCTCAGACTATCGCGCTTCCAGGTCCTTGGTTTATTTGGTAGCGTATGAAACAGGCTGGCAATTAGTTGAGAGAAGAATGTATTTCGTTGAGGATGTTTACAGAACAGAGGGGGTGCCTGAATACACTTTCGTAAAACCTCCCAATTTCAACGAAATTCTCGTGGATATTCGCAATCCCGGCAAGCCTGTAGTAATTGAAGGACAATCTGGAACAGGGAAAACAACAACCGTCAAGAAAATAATCGAGCGCGCCCAGGTCAGCGGAACCGAATGCACGTACCTCTCTGCTAGACGGTCCGCTGACGTTCCAAGAATAGAGGATGTAGCCAAGGCAAATGTAACGGGTACTTTCATCATCGACGACTTTCACCGCCTTGCTCCGGAGACGCAGACTCTGCTAGCCGATAGGCTAAAGATCGCCGCCGAGGAACATGACCCAGAGAAGCATCCGAAGGTCGTCATAATCGGTATAAACAAAGTCGGCAGCGAACTGATCGATCTCGTACCCGACATCGCGAAACGCTGCGGCATTCATCGGATAGCCCCAGCGACGAAGGAAGCGTCGGCTGAATTGATAGCAAGCGGGGAAGAGAGACTAAACATAGAAATACCCCAGAAGGAAGCGATCTTCGCCGAAACCCAGGGTGACTACTGGCTCATTCAATTGCTTTGCCAGACTATCTGTCTCGCCGCGGATGTGGTCCAACGACAGGACCAACAGGTCCGTCTAGACTATGATCTCAACACGATACGAGAGCGGGTCATAGCACGGCTGGAGAATTCCTATGGGGCCGCCGTCAAGGAATTTTGCCGGGGTAAGCGATTTCGTTCGACCAATGACCCGTACTTCAAGCTACTACGCGAGATAGGACGCCAAGATAGCTCCATCGTTGACTTGCAGGCCCTTGCGAACAGTGCTCCTGAGGTCCGAGGCAGCATCAACAATATCAAAGAGGAGCGCCTGTCGCTTCTATTGTCGACGAAACCACTGTGTGAGCGTCACTTTTACTACAATGCAGAGACGAAAAACTTTGCGATAGAGGATCCTGCCCTCTTCTACTATCTGAAGCACCTCGATTGGGAGCGAATGCGGCAGGAGTGCGGGTTCCGCCACACCGACAAAGACTACGAATTCGACATTGCCATTTCTTTCGCGGGGGAGAATAGAGAGCTGGCTCGACTTATCGCCGGGCAATTAGAGAGTCTCGACTGCTCGGTGTTCTTTGACGAACGTTACGAGGCTAACTACCTGGGTGCCGCGTTGCACAAGCATTTCGAAGAAGTTTTTCGGAACAGATCTCGACTAGTTGTGTGTCTGCTCGACAAGCATCACCTAGAAAAGATTTGGCCAACCTTTGAGCGAGAGGCGTTCACACCTCGAATTGCCGAGGAAGCGGTCGTCCCAATCTTCCTAGACGACACTGCGTTTCCTGGGATACCAAACGATATTGCAGGGATCAAGTTCCAGCGAAGGGACGACGAGAGCCTCGAGAACCAAGTGGCAGACGAGATTTCCTTCAAGCTACACGATCGATTAAGTCGTGAATAGGTCTACGCAACGAGAGCCACATGGGACATTAGGGCACATCGACAAACGAGAACTGAACCGCGCCTTGAACATATCGTCAGCGCCGCTCTCCCCGACGCCAGGATTGCCGCCTCTCTGACCGCACTTGATAAGGGAGATCAAGGTGATCGTGAAGCTGCTCGAGGAGATGGAAGGCACGCAGTTCACTCAGCAGCTTGATCGGCGACCGAGGCCGCTGCCGAAGCAAAAGTTCGAAAGAACTTTGACACTACCATGCGGTCGCAACAGTCCGCGCCACCTTGGCCGTTCAACCACCGAGAGTCGCGCCCACGACGCGCTCCTACGGGATCAGGTGCGATCGGTCGTACGTTCTCAGGAGATCCAGTTGAGCCGCGTGTAGGGATCCGGAACTAGCGCCATGCCCGTCCGGGTGCGAATGGGCGTCACCGCCTGCGTCTCGAGGTCGATCACGAAGATTTCGCCGGTCGCGTCGGAAGCCATCGTGTTGCAGATGATGAAGGCGATCTTCGTTCCATCGGGTGAGAAGACAGGACGCTGCTGCAGCAGGCCGTCCGGAAAGAGCTGGCGCAGGTTGCCGCCGTCGCGCGCGATCAGCCAGACCTTGCCGCCCATGTCTTCATCATATTTTTTCTATGACACGTAGATTAAATATGACGTCAGCAATCGTGCTTACACCCCGACTTGTTAAAGCGGCGCGCGCCCTCCTTGCGTGGTCGCAGCAGGACCTTGCCAAGGCCGCCAAGGTCGCGACGTCGACGGTGGCCGACTTCGAACGAGGCCAGCGAACCCCCATAGCCAACAACGCTCAAGCGATCCGAAGTGGCCTTGAAAGCGCCGGCATTCGATTCCTACCCACGGGGGCGGTGATCGGACCGGCGGTGCCGTTCGTTACCCGGTCGAACCGTCCGAGCATGCCCGTTCGCTGGGTGAGTGCCCAGGACCTTTCCGACTGGGCTGACCGGACAGACGGCGCTGTGAGCCTACCAACTCTGCTCGCTTTCTTGATTCGCGCAACGCATGGAACCGCAGTTCGACTCCGCTTCCCTGCCGATGAAGGGGTCAGGTACTCGGGCTGGGATGGTCAAACTGAGGCGGATGCCGCCGGTGAGTATGTGCCTGCAGGGGTGGCAGGCTGGGAAATCGGCACCCAGCGCAGCCGCGTCTCTCAAAAAGCCGCCGAAGACCACCGTAAGCGTACAGAGAACCCCGGGACGATCGACCCGGCGATGTCGACGTTCATCTTCGTCACGCCGCGACACTGGCCCCAGAAGGACGAATGGGCGAAGGCACGGAAAGCCGAAGGGCCGTGGAGGGACGTTCGTGTTTACGACGCTGACGACCTTGTCCATTGGATCGAGCAGGCGCCCGCAGTCGGCCTTTGGCTGGCAACACGCTTGAAGAAGCGCCCACCTGACACTCAAAGCCTGGATGAAGTCTGGGAGGAATGGTCGCGCGCCACGAAGTGGCCGCTGACCGAGAGCTTGGTGCTGAGCGACCGGGACGAGGACGCTGCCGAGGTATTGCGCTGGCTCCGCCGCGAACCATCGGTCTTGTCGCTGCAGTGCACCACTGCAGAGGAGGTTGTGGCCTTCTTCCACGCAGCGCTCAGCGAATTGCCTGAAGACCTCAACTTAACTTACCGGGCCCGTTGTCTGGTAGTAACCACCGCTGCGGCAGCCCGCGCCCTCGCCCACGCGCCGACACCGTTGATCCTAGTGCTAACCGACCCAGAACCGGGTCTCGCGCGTACGCTTGCTGAGCGGGGCCACTACGTCCTGCAAGCCTATGACGACCGCCCTCTCATACACGGAGCAGGAGCAGTCCGCACGCTGGCACGGCCGTCGCTAGACGGTATCGCCGCCGCCCTGATGGAAGCTGGCATTTCCGAGCAGCGCGCTAGGACTCTTGCGCGTGACAGCGCTCGCAACCTTGCGATCCTGCGCCGCCTGATCCCGGCGTCTCCCGGTCGCACGCCTCGATGGGCGGAAGACGCCCCCCCGCGCGCGTTGCTCGCTGCGTTGCTAGCGGGCGGCTGGGACGAAGACACCGAAGGCGATAAGAACCGCCTCTCAGAGCTTGCCGATGCGCCCTACGACTCGGGTATTGCTTCCCTCACCCCCTATGTCGGTCAGTTCGACAGCCCTCTCCAAAAGGTCGGCTCAACTTGGCGCATTGCGTCTCCGCCTGACGCGTGGATGCTCCTGGCTCGCCACCTGACGGCGGTAGACCTCAACCGCTTTGAGGCCGTAGCTCATGCTGTTCTTGAGTCGGTCGACCCTCGATTCGATATGGACCCGGACGAGCGTTGGATGGCCGCGGTTCGCGGCATTCGCCCAAAGTATTCCGCTACACTTCGTCATGGGGTTGGCCAGGTTCTCATTCTTCTAGCACTCTGGGGCGATCAGGTCACCACCGTACCTCAAGCAAAGCGGCGGGCCGACGCCCTCGTAGCCAAACTGCTCCAAAACGCAGACGAGCGGAGGTGGTGGTCGCTATCCCGCAATTTTCGTCTCTTGGCTGAGGCGTCGCCTTCCGCCTTTCTGTCGGCGATCGAGGAGAGCTTGGACCAAGTCGATCCGGCAATCAGCGTCCTGTTTCGCCACGACGAAGGAGGAGTCTTCGGAACTGAGTATCTCTCGGATCTAATGTGGGCGCTGGAGTCGCTAGCTTGGTCGCCGGAGTGGATGCCCCGAGTAACGCATATCCTCGCGCGGTTAGACGCTATAGACGTGAAGCCACGTCGCTATGCAAACGGTCCCGCCGACAGCCTCCGCCGAATTCATCTTCTATGGACTCCTCAGACGTTCGCAACGCTGGACGAGCGTCTCCGTGCGCTGGACCTGATCCGCAAACAAGAGCCAAACGCCGCCTGGAAGCTTATGCTCGGCATTCTGCCGCGAGGATACGATACCTCTACACCCTCGCCCATGCCGCGCTGGCGGGACTTCAGTGTCGACCAAGTGGAGTCCGTCACGTGGGCGCTGATCCGTCGCGGGGCCATCGCTGTGAGCCACCGTCTGCTAATGGACGTCGGAACTAGCGCGATGCGTTGGGCGCAGCTATTAGATCGGATCGGCGATTTCGCGCCGACTCCCGATGCGCTTCTCGACGAGTTGGATGCTCTCGAACTCAGCATTCGCGACAGGAGGGAACGGGCGATCGTGTGGGAAAAGCTGCGCGAAGTTCTACACCATCACCGGCAGTTCCCCGACGCCGACTGGGCGCTTCCCGAGCCAATCCTCGACCGGCTGGAAAGCATTTACAACCGCTTTACGCCGGCCGATCGCGTGGAGCGGATCGCGTGGCTATTCCAACAGACGGCGCCATTGCCCACCCCCCCCACTGGTGGTTGGCGGGCCGAGGAGCGAACTCTTGAGGCAGCTCGCGTTGAGGCAGCTCACGCTCTCTACTCCAGAGAAGGTATCTCTGGTGTACTGGCGCTAGCGCGCCTGAGCGATGCGCCGGGTTTGGTGGGAAAGGCGCTATGCGATGGTGGGTTAGGGGGCGAGGAGCTTGACGCCCTAATCGAGGCGGCCGCGCGCAGCGACGTCGCTCGCGAGCGCGACGTTGCACATGGCCTGATTATCTCGGCCTTCCGAGTCCGCGGACAGAGCTGGGCAACAGACCTGATCACTCGAGCACGCCAAAATCATTGGGGGGACACTGCTCTGATGACCATCCTGTTGGCGCTACCGTTTGAACGGTGGACATGGAACCAGGTCGCCGCCGTTGGCGTGGACTTCGAAGCTACGTACTGGAAGCGCATGCCCATCTTGTGGGTGAGCGATGACGCCGACGACGTTAGCTTCGCACTGCGTAAGTTGATTGAGGTCGGCCGTGCGCGCCATGCCCTCGCGCTTGCCGATCGTAGCAGCGACAAGGTGCCACTAGCGTCGGATCTTCTGGTGAAGTTGCTGCAGGAAGCGGTGCGCCAACCCCTTGAGGCTGACGGCGACACCACCGAGGTAACGATGTTTCAGCACTACGTCGCGGAAATCCTTGCGCTCCTCGACGAACGCGACGACGTTGATCGCAACGCCCTTATCGAGTTGGAGTGGAAGTACCTTCCGCTATTGGAGCACTCGCGACGTCCGCCAAAGGTCTTGCTGCATGCCCTGTCCGAGCAACCAGCGCTCTTTATCCAGATACTGAGTGCAGTCTTCAAGCCGACAGAGGAAAGCGGCGTTGTCGAGCCAGAGCCGCCGAACCCCGAGCATGCCCGCGCTGTCGCCACTCAGGCCTACCGCCTGCTCGAACTGTGGAACCGCATCCCCGGGACGCGCGAGAACGGCTCGGTAGATGGCGAGGTACTGCAGTCGTGGATCAAGGAAGCTCGGGCGCTTGCGAAGGCCGCGGGTCGGGCCGATATCGCGGACAGCCGGATTGGTAACCTGCTCTCGGCGTCACCGATAGGCGCGGACGGCGTTTGGCCGGCAGAGCCGGTGCGCGACGCACTCGACCTTTTCCGCAGTAAGCCGATGATCGAGGGATTTGAGGTCGGCACGTTAAATCGCCGAGGGGTCACGACGCGAATGCCACGCACCGGCGGCGCTCCGGAACGCGCTGAAGCGGCAAAGTACCGCGCGTGGGCCAAGGCGATTGGCTACGAGCATCCTCGCACAGCACAAGCGTTAGTTCATTTGGCGGAGTGGTATGAAACGGAGGCCCAACGGCACGACGAAGACGCGGAGCGCTTGGACTGGGAGACCTAGTGCTGACCGCCGAACAGACGCGGAACGGACTCGATGCAGGAAGGGTTCACATCGCGCCCCACTGAAACGTCTCCGTCAGCGGAGTAAAATGAGGGCGTAGCCTCAGGGGACGAGTTGTAAACGAAGTCGTTGAAGGGAGCACCAGCGATGCGCGCCCTGCGCTATTCGTCTTCCGCCGTCCTGACACTTGCACTGCAGTCGATGCTGCTCCCGTCGAACGCAGCGGCGCAAGAAGCGCCGCTGCCGATGGGCCGCACGATCGGCGACGCGTGCACGCGTAGCGTGACGCTGCCTGCACCCGCGCCGGGAGCGATGCGGGGACCCGGGCCGGCAGGCGGTCCCGGGCCGGCGGTCGGTCCCGGGCTCGCGGGCGGACCTCCGGCGGGCGCATTTCCGGCTCCACCGCCGTCCGCCGAGGCACCGACGCGACTCGTCAAAGTCACCGACGACGTCTACGCGATCATCAACGTCAACGACGCCGTCATGCCCGACATTCCGCTCTACGGCGGGAACGTCGCCGTGTACCTGACGGACGACGGCGTCGTGCTCGTCGATGCGAAGACCGACGGCATGCACGACGACCTCGTTGCGAAGGTCGCGTCGCTCACGGACAAGCCGATCAAGTACGTCGTGCTGACGCACAACCACGCGGACCACAGCGGCGGCGCCGCGAAGCTGCAGGCGCTCGGCGCGACCGTGGTCGCCTCCGCCGCCAATCGCGAGCACATGGCCGCGGCGGGTCAGCCGGGGCTGCCGGAGGTGAGCTACGAGGGTCACGCGCGGATCGTGCTCGGCGACAAGCGAATCGAGCTGCTCGAGTTCTGCGGCCACACGAGCGGCGATACCGTCGTCTATCTGCCGGACGCCCGCGTCCTCGTCGCCGGCGACCTCGTCACGACGCCCGCGTCGATCCCGCAGATCGCGAACTACGCCGACGGCGGAAACTGGACGGACATGGTGCGAGCGGTCGAGACGCTCGCGGAGTTCGACTTCGACTTCATGATCGCCGGTCACGGGCCGGTGCTCACGAAGCAGCAATTCCTCGAGCACCGCGACAGGATCGCGGCGATCCGGGCGCGCGCGCAGGAGCTCGTCCGGGACGGCAAGTCGCAGGCCGAGATCGCAGAGACGCTGACCGCAGAATTCGACTGGGGCAGCGGCTTCGCTGGTCAGAACATTCCCGGGATGATGATCGAGCTTCGTTGACGCGGAGCGGAAGGCGTGCGCCTTACGGCGCCGCCGGCCGCCGTTGCGCGCCCTCCGCGTCCATCTCTTCCTGCCACTCCTGAAGGAGCTTGTAGAGACGCCTCGCGTCGGCCTGGCTCGTCCGCGTGAGGTCGTTGCGCTCGGCTGGATCCTCACGCACGTTGAACACGAAGAAGGTCTGCGGCCCTTGCTGTATCAGCTTCAGATCCCCGCTGCGCACGGCGCTCGCATTGCCGGCACGCCAGAAGAGCGTGCGCTCGACGGGCTCCGCGTTACCTGTGACGATCGGCAGCAGGTCGATGCCGTCGGGGGTGTAGCCTTCCGGCAGCGTCGCGCCGGCAACGGCCAGAATCGTCGCGGTGAAGTCCATCGTGATGCCGACCTGATCGGTCACGCGACCGGCCGGAATCACGCCGGGCCAGCGCATGATCGCCGGCACGCGGATGCCGCCCTCCCACACCGAGAATTTGCGGTTCGTCAGCGGCGCATTACGTGACAGCCATTCTCCGCCGTTGTCGTTCGTGAAGATCACGAGCGTGTCTTCGGCGATACCGGCGTTATCTAATGCGTCCAGTATCTGGCCGATCCCCTGATCGACGTGCTCGAGCATCGCGACGTAGTCGTCGCGCGTGCCGGCGCCGTCCTCCCATACCTGCAAGTGCGCGGCATTACGGACGGCCACCGAAGGCTTGCCGGGCGGCTGGTACGGCCAGTGGGGCGCGTTGTACTGAACGGACAGGAAGAACGGCTCGCTGCTCCGCTCCTCGATATAGCGGACCGCTCGCGCCGTGATCAGGTCCGTGAGATAGCCCTCTTCCTCGACCGTCCGATCCTGCTCCCACAGATCCAGCTCCCCGTCGCTGTTCGTGTGCTGGTAGTAGTCGACGAAGCCGGCCTTGAAGCCGAAGAAGTAGTCGAAGCCGTGCGCCCCCGGGCTCTTCTCCGGCTCGTAACCGAGATGCCACTTGCCGATCAGCGCGGTGCGATACCCCGCCGTCTTCAGCAATTGAGGCAACGAGTGCCCCTCAGCCGTCAGCCCGAGACCCTGCGCTCTCGGCGCCGTCGGCAACGGCGCCTCGACGTTGTACCGCTGCTGATAGCGGCCGCTCATGAATCCGGCGCGCGTAGGCGAGCACGTGGGCCCGTTGGAGTAGAAGCTCGTGAACCGCACGCCGTCGCGGGCGAGCTGATCGAGCACCGGAGTGCGCACGTCCGGAGCGCCGTAGCTGCCGAAATCGCCGTAGCCCGCGTCGTCCGTCATGATGAATACGATGTTCGGACGTGCCGGCTGGGCGTGCGCCGCGGCGCAGACGAGTAGTGAGCAGATCCACAATGTCACTCGGTTCATCGCCAACTCCTCGTCATTGTTCTCGTCCGCCATCGCCGGGCGGCTACGGCCTCGGTCGCGCCGGTCTGTGCAGCGCCGCTCGGTTCAGCACCGAACGACGGCTCGGTCGGTGGATCGTCCCCCCTATCGGCGCCGGCGCATCCGGTCCCAGTAGAAGTCGAGCGTGCCTTCGATCTCGAGCCCGCGGAAGAACGGATACGGATCGCAATCGTACTCGAGAATGACGGTCTCCGGTGTTTTCGTCCACTCGCGGATGCGCGTGATCGGACGGTTGTAGTTCTCGGGATCGTACAGGGTCAGCTCGCTTCGGAGCGTGTTGCCGCCGTCGTGGAGCGACATGCGCTCGACGACGCGGGCGTTCTCGGACATCGGCTGCCCGTTCAGGTCGACGAAAGCCGCGGTCAGCATCTCCGTCTCGACGACGAGCGTCGAGCCGTCCCAATGCCCGATCGAGTAGCCCATCGATCGATGCGGCAGATCGCGCGGATAGTCGCGGCCGTCGAGGAAGATGCGCCGCACCTCGTGGAAGCTCTCGTAGAGGATCGTGACCTGCCGCTCGTTCTGCACGATCTCGAGCGGATACGGCCAGCCGGACACGCGGACGAGCCCCGGCGACACGCAGCGCAGCGCCGGATCGTCGAGGTAGTGGTAGTCGTCGACGACAGCTTGCGCCGCAGGCGTGTAGTCGAGGTGGACCTTCGCGATGCCCGGCGACGTGCGCGACCAGATGCCGGTGAAATCGACGGGCTGCGGCGGTTGCTTCGGCTGCTCGACGATCCGCTCGGCGTGCCAGCGGCCCGCGGGCGCGTTGAGCGGCGGCTGCAGCACGCCCTCGAATCCACCGCCTTCGAACGTGCCGGTCAGACCGTAGCTCAGCAGACGCCCGCCGCCGTCCCGCGTATCGACTTCGAGCTCGACGCGGTTTCCGTCGACGTTGAACTCGACCGGACCTCCGTCGACGAACGCTCGGAGCGCATCGCCCTCCTGCTCGATCTCGAGGACGCCTCTGTGCACGGCGTTTCCCTCGTCGAGCGTCAGCGACCAGCGGCCGACGAGGTCGGTGCTCGTTTGCGCTTCTGCAATGGATCCGTAGCTCAGGACTAGGCTCGCGCAGAGCCACGCGCCGCGAACCGCTCCGCTTGCGACGTTCACTCCTTCAACTCCTCGTCGTCCGTCACGGCTTCGGTCGGTCGGATCACCTTGCCCGACGCGGTCGTAAGCTCACGAATCCAGATCTTGCGCGCGCCGTCGCGACCGAGATTGCCCTCGAGCACGACGCGGTCGCCGACCTTGATCAAATCGCGCGTCCAGCCGACGCGGGTGAGCGCGCTGATGCTTCGCGTCTGTGCGTCCCAGATCTCTTCCTTCCCGTCCTCGCCGACGACCGAAAGGAAGTAACGCGCATGAGGATTCACGTAGAGCACCTCGATGACCTCGCCCTCGATCGTGCCGGTCAGGTCGTAGTCGAACTCGGCCGCGAACGAGTGATGCGCGTCGGCGGGCGCTGCGATGAGCGCGGCCATCATCGGAAGCCATGCGGCGATTCGCCTCGGCATTATCGTCTCCCCTCTTGGTCGAAGCGCTCGTCCCGCGCTTCGCGGGCTCGATTATAGCCTTGCCGCAACCTTTGCTAGCATTGACGCATGGGGGCGGATCCCTTCGATCTTCAGCGGTTCGTCGAAGCCCAGCGCACGACGTACGAGCGGGCCCGCGCGGAGCTCCTCGCCGGGCGCAAGGTCACGCACTGGATGTGGTTCGTCTTCCCGCAGCTCGAAGGGCTCGGCCGCAGCGAGACGGCGCGGCGCTATGCGATCAGGTCGCTCGACGAGGCGCGCGCCTATCTCGAGCACCCGATACTCGGGCCGAGGCTCGTCGAATGCACGGAAATCGTGAATCGGATCGACGGCAAGTCGGCTCGCGAGATATTCGGGACGCCGGACGATTTGAAGTTCCGGTCGTCGGTGACGCTCTTCGCGCAGGTGGCGCGCAACCAGCCGGTCTTCGAGCAGGCGCTCGCGAAGTACTTCGACTCGGTTCCGGATCCGCTGACGATCGAGCGCCTCTCCCAGCGGCCGGAAGGGTAGCCGCACGGGGACGCCTACGCGGTCTCTCGTTCTACCGCGAGGCGCTTGCGCCGCGCGGTCAGCGTCGCGTCTTCCTCGAGCGTTTGCCAACGCACGACGCAGTTTCTGCCGCCGTGCTTGGCGGCATAGAGCGCCGAATCCGCCCGATGTAGCAGCGTCGAGAAGCCCTCGAGCTCGTCGACGCTGCCGCCGGCGACGCCGATACTGACCGTGACGACGGGCACCACCGTGGAAAAATCGTGCGGAATACCGATCTGCTCGATCGACGCGCGCACCTCTTCGGCGATCTCCGCGGCGGCGTCCTCGCTCGTAGCCGGCAGCACGATCACGAACTCCTCGCCGCCGTAGCGTGCGATCAGGTCGTCGTGCCGGCGCGTTATCGCGCGTAGCGCCTCCGCCACTCGCTCGAGACACCTGTCGCCGGCGAGATGCCCGTAGCTGTCGTTGAACGACTTGAAGCAATCCACGTCGATCAGCAGCAGGGACACGGATTGCCGTTGGCGCTCGAGCTGCTTCCATTGGTCGGAGAGGTACGCATCGATCGCGCGCCTGTTCGCGAGTCCCGTCACCGGATCGACGGTCGTCAGTCGCTCCAACGCGCGATTGCTCTCCGTGAGCGCCGACTCCGCGCGATCGATCTCGACTCGGAATAGATACGAGAAGCCGCCGGTGACCAGCAGAGCGCCGGCCGCGGACCCCGCGTACATCGCGCGAAGAGTGGCTTCGGACATCGCGATAGTCGCAGTCCCGGGCGGGAACGCGAAATGGCACACGACGAAGAGCAATGCACCGAGACCGACGAGCAGCACCGTGGCCGAACGCTCGTGGCTGCCGAACACCGCTCCTAGCGAAGCAGCCATCGGAAAGTAAAAGAGGTGAACGCCGGACGCGGAGCTGATCAGCGACAAGACGACAGGAATATGGACGTAGACGGTGCCGACGACGACCACCCGCGCGACTTCGAACCGTCCGGCGCGGTTCAGCAGCAGCACACTCGCGTACGAGGTGATGAACAGCATGTTCGCCGCGAACACCCACGCATAATGGGCGAGGTCGGTCAGATAGAACACCTGGTACGGCAGCGTCGAGCCCGTAGCGAGCAGTGCGATCAGATTCGACAGCGCGATCCCGCGTGCCCGCGCAGGCGGCGCGCCTTCGGCGCCGACGTGCCAGAGCGCAGCGAGCAACCGGCGAAGGCCCGGCGCAGGCCGCGCAGCAGTGCCATCCTCTACCCTCTCCGCCGGCGCGGCGGCATCGGCCTCAGAGACGGACACGGCACCCAGCGGAATGCACGGCCGCCTGCCGCGGATATCTCAAGAGAGTACGCATTCTTTCGTTGCCCGCCCTGGTCGATGCGTCGCCAGAAGTGCGCAGAGCGTAGCGGTTTTGGACGGACGTTGGTGTGCCGGAATTCACGTAGCTGGGCGAGGTCGAGCGAGGGACCTGGCACGGGCGTTGGCCGCGGCGACCGAGCCGGATCGGGGCGGGAGCGTGCCACTTCGCGGCGTCGCGGTAGCGCCGCCGAGCACTCGCCGTGGTACGCTCGGACTGCTTGTCTTCCCGAGGAGTTTCCCGATGGTGAAGCGAAGCCTGCTAACGATCGAACTCGTCGCCTTCTCCGTTACAGCCCTCTTCTTCGGCCGCTTCGAGCTCGGCGGCACGCCGGCCGAGGCGCAAACGACCGAGCTGACCGCGATCGACTATTACGAGATCACGCAGCTCATCAACCGCTACGCCTACGCGATCGACACCTGCTCGAACAACGGCTACGACTACGCAAACCTCTTCACCGAGGACGGCGTGTTCATCGACAAGAACTCGGACGCGGGTTTCGCCGCCGGCGGGCGCGTGCTCGCTCAGGGCAGGGAGGCGCTCGCGACGCTCATCGGCGGGGGCTCACGCGGCTGCGAGACGCCGCTTCCCTGGACCGACTGGAGCCATCTCATGCTGAATCACGAGATCACGCCGTCGCCCGAAGGCGCGAGGGGGCGCGTGTACCTCGTGCAGCTCGGGATGCGTGGGCCCGGGAGCGTGGATCGGCATGGCGGATACGAGGATGTTTACGTGAAGACGTCCGAGGGGTGGCGGATCAAGTCGCGGACGCATGTGCGAAACAAGGCGTGGCATCATCCGGCGTTGCAGACGCCGGATTTGAACTGAGCGGCAGAAAACCCGGGCGTTCTATCCGACCCGGCTCGCATTCTCTTTCGTCGCCGATTCGACGTGCGCGAGCGCGCAGATGCCGAGCCACCTTTTGAACGCCCTGCGCAGGCGCGCGCTGCCATGAACCGTCACGCGGCCCGTCGCGAGCGCGGTCTCGAATGCCAGATCGCCGCGCCAGACGCGAATGAGATCCGGCAAGGACGTGACGACGTAGACGTGCGCATCCCGATCGGGTCGCTTCAAGCAAAGCTCGCACCGCCCGTCCTCGTTCAGGAACCACCAACGGCGCTTTCTCGCCGGCTGATCGACGAGCTCGAGCTCGACGATCGTTCTACCGGGTCCGAAGCTCTCCGGATGCGCGCCCTTCTCGAGCGCCCACAAGAGCAGGTTCAGATCCATCTCGTTCTCGGCCAGCTCTCGCCTCGACCAGCGCTGCCCCCAGACGCCGAGCGCCGTGACGATCGGCACGAACTCCTCGCCCGCCGGGGTCAAGTGATACGTCCACCCTCGCCCGCCCGGCGCCTCCCGCCGCTCGACGATGCCTTCGGCCTCGAGCTCGGTGAGCCGTCGACTGAGCAGCGTCGGCGACGCAAGCGGCACGCCGCGCTGGATCTGCGAGAATCGAGTGGAGCCGGTGGCAAGCTCGCGCAGGATCAATGGAGTCCACCGCGCGCAGAACACCTCCGCGGCTTTGGCAACCGGGCAGAATTGGTTGTAGCTCTTCAACTCCGCGTCCCTCCGCGCCTTCCATCTTACTCGCGGGACAACCCGGCTCCACTACACTTTTTGGAGTAGAGCGCGAAGCCGTCTTCCGCTTCTATTGGCCTCCCTGACTGTTGCGGGAGGCTCACGATGCATGACGAGAATTTCGACGTCGTCGTCGAGCACAATCGTCCGGCCGCCGCAATGTGGAGCAGCGGAGGCGATCACTACGACGCGATCAGCTTCGGGATTGCCGACGCGCTCCGCCACGCCGTGCAGCGGCTGTCGGCAAAGCAAGGTGAAGAGGTCCTGGACGTCGCGACGGGCACGGGCTGGACCGCGCGGCTCGTCGCCCGCTCGGGCGCGCGAGTGACCGGCGTCGATATCGCCCCAGGGCTGATCGCCGCCGCGCGGGACCGCTCCGCGCACATCGTGCCTCGGATCGAGTACCGGCTCGCGGACGCAGAGCGTTTGCCCTTCTCGGCGGAGCGCTTCGACCGCGTCATCTCGACGTTCGGCGTTATGTTCGCGGGCGATCACCGCCGCGCCGCTCGAGAGCTCGCGCGCGTCTGCCGTCCCGGCGGCCGGCTCTGTCTCGCGACTTGGACACCCGACGGCGCGATCGCCCGCTTCTTCGCGCTTCTCGCCTCTCACCGGCCCGAGCCGCCGCCCGCCGCGTCGCCCTTGCTCTGGGGCGATCCGGACTACGTCGAGGGGCTCCTCGGCGGCGAGTTCGCTCTGCGGTTCGAGCATGGCGTCAGCAACGCGTACTACGACGGTGCGGACGAGGTATGGGACACCTTCGTGTGCGGGTTTGGTCCGGTTCGCGTGCTGTACGAGCGTCTCGATGAAGCCGGGCGCCGCAGATTGAAGGCGGACGTCGACGCCTATCATGAGGAATTCCGGACGCCGGCTGGACTGCACATCAGGCGGGAATACTTGATCACAATCGGCGAGCGGCGCTAGCAGAGCGCATCCGCTCACCGGCGGGTCGTGCGACTCCTCCTTGGTTGCGTTTGACAAACAACTTCCGACAATGTGACGCCTTTGGTCGCTCGTCGTGGACATTTTCGAGACTATTGCAACCCTAATGCTAGTTTCTGGCATAGGGAAGCTCCATGGAGAACCGCCCATCCGCACTTCTTGCAGGCGAGCGCGCAAGATTGATTCCTGTTGCGGCAGACACCAGCAAGGAGGTGCGAGCGACGTCCGTATTGCTGGCCGTGATGGGTCTCGTCCCTCATTTTGCTCAACGCATGCTGGACACCGTGGGACAGCGCATCGGGACGAGATCCTCAATAGAGTGTTATACGGAGCCGGTCCTGCGATCGATCAACGCATCCAAAGTCCGTCCAGACGGATACATCCGCGTTCGATCTGGAAAAGGTCGGGAGTGGGAGGCCCTGATCGAAGCGAAGATTGGCCGTAACGATCTGATCAGCGAACAAGTTGTTGCCTACGCTGAAGCGGCCAGAGAGAACGGAATCGGCACAGTCATAACGATTTCCAACCAGTTCGTCCCGTTTCCGGCGCATGCGCCCGTGCAGTTGCCGCGAGTGCTCGGACGGCACGTATCCGTCTTTCATTGGTCGTGGATGTTCATCCTTACCCAAGCGAAGCTAATACTTAACGAGCATCGCTTCGCGAACCCTCTCGAAAAGTCGATTCTGGCCGAAATGGTACTTTACCTCCGGCACGACTCGGTCGGCACGACGCGCTTCGACCGCATGAATCGCGAATGGAAGGACCTCGTGCTCGCGGTAAATGCGGGTCGCGCGCTATCGAGGAATTCGAGTGAAGTCGAGAATACGGTTGCGGCATGGCAACAGGAATGCCGCGACTTGAGCCTGCTGTTGAGTCGCAATCTCGGTCGAATGGTCGCGATCAAACTCTCGCGGGCTCACCGAGAAGATCCTTCTCAGTATCTTCGCGACGCGTGCGAGCTCCTGGCCCAATCGCATTGCTTGGAGTGCACCCTGGACATCCCAGACGCGGCATCTGAGATTCTCATTAGGGCAGATCTGACGAGACGGTGTCTGACAGCGTCGATGTCATTGGATGCTCCAAGGGACAAGCAACGAATCTCGAGCCGGGCCAATTGGCTTCTGCGGCAACTAGCCAAATCCGACGAAGACGGCGTATTCATAGAAGCTAAGTTCCCCGGTCGACGTCAACCAAGACTGGTCCGCCTTGCTGAGTTGAGGGCCGACCCCGCCTGCTTTGATGCCGATGGCGCTGGATCGCTTCCCTCGTCATTCACCGTCCTGATGGTCAGGGACCTGGCAGGGAAGTTCAGCGGCTCTCGCACCTTTATAGAAGAGCTCGAAAGTTTCGTTCCGACCTTCTACGCGAATGTAGGCCAGTACCTCCAGACCTATGTCGCCAAGCCTCCTAAACCCCGCCAGACGGAAGCAGATACCGACTCTTCGTTGGACCCTCAGATCGACGATTCCGCTGCGACGGAGGGACTAGACCTAGAAGATCCAGCCGCGAGGAACGCAAATGACGCTGCAGACGCTGCCTTGGCGGACGAGGACCGTCCTAACGAACCTATGGCAGACCTGCCGCTGACAATGCAAACCGCGGATGACAGCAAGGTTCAGGAGGACTACGTGACTACGGTATGCGGGCCTGATCGGATCCGCTATCTAGAGCCAGACAGGGATCAGTGCAGCCCACCTCAGCATGAAGGGTGACGGGCTCGACGGGCGTAGTGAGACAGCACATTGCCTATTAGCTTTCCTCCTCATGCGATTGCCCCAGCGGACGCCCAAGCTCTGGCTCCCAAGTGCGCGGCTCGCCCGAATCCGCAACACGGGGCAAAGAACGCGCCGTGTTACCGTCCCTCACTCCGATCGCTGCCTGCCTGAAGTACTCGTTCGTCTCTGCATCCGTACAGAAGACGAAGCACCCCTTCAGTCCCCGCGTCATCAGCGTTCGGTACGTATTCTTGATGATACGATCCACCGCTGCCTTGGCGGCTTCCGGGTCCGTCTGCAGCATCTTCTTGAAGCCGTGAACCGAGCGATCTTGGCGCGAGCGCTTCGTCGCGTCCGTGATCACGTGTCCGTTGCGAACGACGAGATCCGGTCCGATGATCACGCCCACGTACTCGAGCTCCAGCCCCTGGCAGGTGTGTATGCATCCGACCTGATCGATCGAACCAGGCTTGACGAGCCACAGCGGCCCGTCGTCGTCGAGATTCCAGCGCATTGCGAAGCCGTGCTCCGGAATCACGATGTCCTGGACGCTCGGGTCCTTCTTGCTCCTCCAATCCCAGCAGTACCCTGCGACTAGCCGCGCCTTGTTCGACCGAACGTTTCTCTCCCGGATGAGCTCATAGAGCTCGTTTGGGCTATCACATACTCGGAAGTCGTAATCGATTCCATCGAGCGTCTCGTTCGCAGTGCTCGAAATGCCCAGCGTGCTATCCAGCCAGGCGAGATACCCGTCCGAGCCGTTGCATCGGAACTGGGACTCGAGCTTCATCTCGTGAACACGAGCACCCAGCCGCTCGGCCCACGCACGGATCTCGGCCTTTCTGCCGATGTCCCTCAACGTGACGCGCTGGTCCTCGTCGATGAAAAAGATCGAGCATTTCGCCGTGGCGATAATCTCCTTGATCTGGTTCTCGCCGAGATTGGCATAAAGGCCGGACTTCTCGTTCAGCCGGTGCGCCTCGTCGACGATCAGCGCGTCCATGCTGTTCGGCGGGCTCTCCGTATAAGCGCCGGATCCTTTGAAGAGGTTCGTGATATGAGTCTTCGTGAACCGGCCGGTCAACTTGCTCTGGAAGACTTCCCTGGGCGCGGCGTTGCGCGTCACATAGTGCGCGAGCATCTCTCGGCGCGTGAGCTCGACGAGCAGATTGATCGCGACGACGGACTTTCCGGTGCCCGGGCCGCCCTCGACGATCAGCACCTGCTTGCTGCCCGTGCGCGCCGTCTCCGCGAGATGGAGCGCCGTCTCGTAGACGATCTTCTGATCGTCGATCAGCTCAAATTCCCGGTTGCCCTCGAGCAGCGAGACGAGGTGATCGATGAGGCTCTTCGAGGGCTTGAGCTTGCCGTGGTCGATTCTGTAGAGGATTCGCGAGCGGTCTCCGGAACGGACGTAGCGCCTCAAGAATTCGCCCAGCTGCTGGACGTCCTCCCGGACGAACGCCGGCGCCCGCGTCGTGTGCTCGGCGTAGAAGGGCGCGTTGACGGCAGCATCGGACTTTAGGTTGTGCAGGTACGCGCACGGCCGAAGGCGGATCGACTCCTCCTGAACCGTGTCGTTGAAATCGCGAATCAGCGCAGCGTAGGTCCACGCCTGATACGAGGGATGCGGGACCTCTCTCCTCGCGCCGTTGATCACGGTCACGACGACCGCATCCTTCCCGGTCACCTCGACCTCCGACCACTGCTTGAGCTCGACGATCACCGCGTTCTCGTTTCCGTCGGCATCGCAGCCCGTGAGGATGAAGTCGACGCGCTTCGAGGTGAGGGGAATCTTGTACTCGATGGCCACACCTGCGTCCTCCGGGATGCCGTAACCCACGAGGACGTTGTTCATGTACTGCATCGAGTTCTTCCACGACTCGATCTCCCGCTTGGACGTGGCGTGCCCCAGCCGTCGCTCGAAGGCAGCGAGAATCTTGCCTTCGATGACGTTCGTGAAAACGTCTTCGGTAAACTGACCGCGTGTGGCGGAGTAGACAATCACTGCTTCGTGTGCAACGGAAGATTTCTCGGGCTCGAATCAGATCAAGATGCGAGAATGAGGTCAACCTTCACGGTCACCCTGATCCGTGCCGTAACCTGCCCACCGGTTATTCCACGGCCACGCCCAGCATCCGCCAGAACGCAGCCTCCGCCACGATCCGAATCCCGTACTGACGTGCCTTCCTGCCCTTCCCCGACAACGTGTTCGGATCGGCCGCAACCAGCAGGTCGAGCTTCTTCGTGACGCTGTTCGCGACCACGAGCCCGGCCTGCGCGGCCAGCTGCTGCGCGACGGCGCGCGTGATCGGCTCACCCCCGATCCTCGCCTGCATCTCGCCGGTGAAGCACACGCTCTTGCCGCGCAAATCCTCGACGGGAGCAAGCTGGGCACCGAGACTGCCGAGCTGGCCGCGCGTCTGCGACAGCAGACTATCGAGCACACAGGGATCGACGCCGAGCAGGCGTGCGACGACCTCGAGATCAGCACGCTCCCGCTCCGAGACGTGCCCGTCGGCCAGCGCCAAAGCTGCCAGGTGCCAGAGGTAACTCGCGTGCGCCGCCTCCACTTGCGACCTCGACAGTCCAAGATGCTCGACGGCGGTCAGAAGCACGTCTTCCTCTTCGGCAACCACGATCCGATCCTCGAGCACGCGGTCGAGCAACCCGAGATACGTGAGCACGTTCGGGGGCGAAGCCTCCGTGTCGTGCGCGGAGCGTGCCGCGATCCGCTGAAGGAAGCTGGGCGGTGAGGCGCGACGTTCACGCGCGGCTCGTCGCGGGACCGGTCGGGCGAGACCGACCGGCAGTTCCGGCCATTCGACTGGCCCCTCCGGCAGGCTCAGCAGGCGGGGATCTTCCGCGAGCAGCCGGGCAACGATCCTCGCAGTCGCACGAGCGTCGAACAGCGCGCTGTGATAGCTGCCTTCGTCCTCCATGACGATCCCGAGCTCCTCGCAGCAGGCTGCGAGATTCTGCCGCCCGAGCTGCCGGCATGTGCAGAAAAGGGGAACATCGGGGAACGGCGCCGGCAGCCGCTCGAACTCCCCGCGCAAGAAGTTGTGATCGAAGCTGATGTTGTGACCGGCCAGCACTCGAGCATGCCTCAGGAGAGCGACCACGTCTCCGGCGATCGCGGCAAACGGCGGTGCGTCGATCACGTCACTGGCCGAGATGCCGTGAATGCTCGTCGGTCCGACGTCTCGCCCGGGATTCACCAGGCTCTCGTACTCGTCGCAGATGTCGCCGTCCGGGGACAGGAGAACGACGGCGATCTCTACGATACGGTCATGACGCCAGGGCGATAGCCCCGTCGTCTCGACGTCCACGACGGCAATGTGACGAGCACCGGATGTTTGCGTTCTCACGTATCAGACCCTCCCCGCGGAGCCCTTCCGCCCGGCGGCGCACCTCGTTCCGCGGCGAATTCTGCATCGTCTCCGCGACGTGATGCGCCGCGCGAGTTCACGATATGTATTCTCAATTGCGCGAATTATGCAGATCAGAGCTGACGCACCACCGGCTTCCGAGTCATCGTCCGCCTTGATGCGATCCTGTCGATTGTTCGGCAGCAGCTGCATGACTCTCGCGCTCCTCGGTTGTGCGGGTGACACCGGCGGGAAGCCTCTCTGTCCTGACTCGACGATAGTCGTCAGTACGTCTAACTACGTCGGTCGCCCAGAGTGAGAAATAGTCCGTAGCGATGCGACGCAACTAGTCGTATCGTGCAGGCACATTCCGAAGGGACCGGGCCGCCCTGCGCGACCCGAGACGGTCGGTCGTGCGCGATCCGCGGAGGAAGCGTCGTACCGATCGCACTCGACGAAGCGCCACCATGAGAAGAAGCACGGACACGATCGGGCGCCAGTGGGAGCTTCTCCGACTGGTCCCACGCGAGCCTCGGTCGATCACGACCGCCGAGATCAGGAGCCGGCTCAAGGAGCACGGTTACGACGCCGACGTGCGAACAATCCAGCGCGACCTGACGACCCTCGAGGCGAAGTTTCCGCTGATTTGTCGGACGGAAGGCCGCACGAATCATTGGAGCTGGGCGAGTCACCATCCAGGCCTCGACATTCCGCGGCTCGAGACGCCGACCGCAATCACGCTGCTCCTCGTCCGCGACTACCTGCTGCCACTCCTGCCGAAGTCGATCGGCAACGAGCTCGCGCCGTACTTTGAGAAGGCGAAGGAAGTGCTGAAGGGCACGAAGCTCGAGCAGTGGGGACGTCGAGTACGGATGATCCGCCGCGGCCCGGCGCTCAAGGCACCGAAGGTCGCGCCGGACGTGCTGGATGCCGTGTATCGAGCGTTGCTCGAGGGCCGCCAGCTCGAGGCGACCTATCGGAGCCGCAACACCGGCGAGACGAAGCGCAGGCGGATCCATCCGCTCGCGCTAGTGATGAAGGAGGACGTGCTGTACCTCGTTGCGACGCTAGGCGAGCATCGAGACGCCCGTCAGCTAGCCTTGCACCGGATGAGCCGTGCGGAGGTACTCGAATTGCTCGCGAAGGCCCCGCCTGGATTCACGCTGGGGGCCTACATCGAAGAGGATCGCTTCGCGTATCCCATCGACGAGGAGAAAATTCGGCTCGTCGCAGCGTTCGGCGAAGAGACGGCTGCGCATCTGTACGAGCGGGAGATCTCCGCTGACCAGCGTCTCGAACGCCGCGACCACGATGTCGTTCTCCGAGCAACGGTGCCGAATACGAGCGAGCTGCGGTGGTGGCTGCTCGGGTTCGGGGACCGGGTCGAAGTGCTCGAGCCGCCGTCGCTCAGGGCGGAGTTTCGGGCAATTGCGTTCGAGATGGCGAAGAAATACTCGCCGATACCCGCACAAGCCGCTCCGAGCAACCGAGAGGTTCTGGTCCGCTCCGGCACCCGCGAGCCGTCCTCGAGCGTATGAAGATGGAGGCACCGCTGATGAAAGCCGAAATCCGTGCGGAGCTTGCCCAGCGAATTACGTTCGCAACGCACCAGTGCGACGTTCCGGTCATCGCCGATCTCGTCATTTCCAACCCTTCCGACACGGACCTCGAGAATCTCAAGCTGCAGTTGCGCTCCGAGCCGCCCGTGATAGGCGAGCGCACTTGGATCATCGACCGGATCAGGGCGGGATCCGAGCATCGGATCCATGACAGGAGGATTCCGCTCGCCGGCAGTCTGCTCGACTCGCTGACCGAACGTATGCGGGCCGACGTCAAGCTGGAGCTGCGGCGCGGGCAGGAGGTGTTGGTAGAGCACACGCACTCGTTGATCGCACTCGCCCGCAACGAGTGGGGCGGAGCGGACTTCATGCCCGAGCTGCTCGCCGCCTTCGTGATGCCGAACGACCCCGCGGTCCAACGGCTCCTCAAGGAAGCCGCTCGGATACTCGAAAGCTCCGGTAAGGCGAGCCGTCTCGACGGATATCAGTCCCGATCACGAAAGAGAAGCTGGGAGATCGTCTCGGGCATCTGGGCCGCCGTCGTTCGTCGCGGCCTGACTTATGCGGAACCGCCGGCGAGCTTCGAACGGCAAGGCCAAAAGATCCGCTTCCCCTCGATGATCGAAGAGCATGGCCTTGCGACCTGCCTCGATACGGCGCTCCTGTTCGCTGCAGCGATAGAGCAGGCCGGCCTCTACCCCGTCGTCGTGTTCACTCAAGGTCACGCCTTCGCGGGAGCGTGGCTTCAGCCGCAATCGCTGCCGTCCCTGACGGTCGAGGATCCGATGGAGATCCGCAAAGCCGTCGCTCAGGACGAGCTCCTGCTGTTCGAAACCACGCTCGCGACCAGCGGCCATGCTATGCCGTTCACGCGGGCTATCGAAGAAGCGAAGCGGCAGATCTCGGAGGAGCACGAGGACCGATTCGTTTACGCGATCGACATTCGGCAAGCCCGGGGCCGTGACATCCAACCTCTCTCGAGCATCGCGCGTGATACCGGCGATGCATCTGCTGCGCCTGACCCGAGCCGAGCGGCCCCTCCGCTCGACGAAGCTCCGGACCTGCCGCCCTTCGATGTCGAGCTGATAACCGACGAAGACCGCCCGCAGACGCCTGAAGAGCGCCTTGACCGGTGGAAGCGGAGCCTGCTCGATCTCTCGAAGCGCAATCGCCTCTTGAACCTCAAACCCTCGGCGACAGCCATACCGATATTCTGCCCGGACCCTGCCGCGCTCGAAGACAAGCTTGCTCAAGGCAAACGCATCCGCTTGATCAGCCCGCCGCCCCGGCAAGGAGGAAGCACGGCACCCGACAAGACGCTCTATCACCTGCGAACGGGAGAAGACTTCGACGTGAAGTTTGCGCTCGAGGCGCTCGAGCGCGACGAGATCGTCGCCAACGTCGAGCCGCACGTCCTCGAGAAGGGCACGATCGAGCTTTACCGTAAGGCGAAGGCGGATTTCGAGGAAGGCGGCTCGAACACGCTCTTCCTCGCGCTCGGAATGCTTCGTTGGACACCGCCCGGCGAGACCAGGCGAAGCTATCGCGCGCCGCTGGTGCTTCTGCCGGTGAAACTCGAGCGGCGAAGTGCAGCCTCGAAGCCCTATCTGACGAGCCACGAGGACGACGCCGTCTTCAATCCGACCCTGTTGCAGATGCTGCGACAGGACTTTCAGATCGACATTCCACAGCTCGTCGGTGATTTGCCGACTGACGAGCATGGCGTCGATGTGCGCAAGATCTGGGGCTGGGTCCGAGCCCGAGTTCGCGACGTGCCGGGCTTCGAGGTCGTGGAGGACGTCGTGCTCAGCACGTTCTCGTTCGCCAAGTATCTGATGTGGAAGGATCTGGCGGACCGCACCGAAGCGTTGAAGCAAAGTCCGTTCGTCAAGCACATGATCGAGACGCCTCGCGACGCTTACGAACGGGGCGCGTTGTTTCTGGAACCCCGCACCATCGATTCGAAGATCGATCCGTCCGAGCTGATGGCCCCGCTGAACGCCGACAGCTCGCAGATCGTCGCGATCCACGCATCGGGAAAGGAGGGTGATTTCGTTCTCGAGGGACCGCCCGGAACCGGCAAGTCCGAAACCATCGGGAACATCATCGCGCACAGCATCGCGCTCGGGCATCGGGTGCTGTTCGTGTCCGAGAAGATGGCCGCGCTCGACGTCGTCTATCGGCGGCTCAAAGCCTGCGGCCTCGGCGATTTCTGCCTCGAGCTGCACTCGGCGAAAGCGAACAAGCGGGCGGTCTTGCAGCAGCTCGACGCTGCTTGGAAGCAACGTCGGGCGTTCTCTCCGGAGGCATGGCAGCAGAAGGCGTCCCGGCTCCGCGAGGTCCGTGACCGGCTGAACGGACTGGTAGAGGCACTCCACGCGCCTGGCCCGGGAGGAATCAGCCCTCGCGATGCGATCGGCCGAAGCTTGCGTTATGCCGATGTGCACCGCCTCGAGCTCGATTGGGAACGCGACGCCAGCGGTCGCGGTCATGCGCCGACCCCTGAGGCGCTCGGCAAGCTCGAAGAGCTCGCGAAGCGGGTCGGCCAGCAATTCAGTCAACTTCAGCCAGAGGACTTCGCCGCCTTCCGCTGCATCACCCATGCAGACTGGTCCTTCGAATGGACCGGAAGCATCGTGAACGCCGCTCGTGAGCTGCGCGGTGCGATCCAAACGCTCGCTCAGCTGCAACGTTCGCTCGTGCAGCGTCTCGGGCTGCCGAAGGTCCGATACGATCTGGATGACGCTTCGGCCCTCGCCGAGATTGCATCCCTCGTGCCCGAGTGCGCTGCCATGGACATGCGGCTGGCCCTCGAACCCGGCGGCCGGGAAGCGATGGACTTACTCGGGCGACTGCTCGATCACCTCTCTGCATACCGAGGCGACCGGTCAAAGCTCTCCTCGGCCTATTCGGACGATCGGGTGGCGAAGGCACCGCTCGAGTCATGGCTTGCCGAACGAAAGCGATCCGAAACAAAGCTCTGGCTGTTCCGGCTCCTCGCACGCCGCAAGCTCCGCAAGGCGATGTGGGCGGAGCTGCAGATCGGCCCAGCCAGCGTTCCGGCACCGGAAGCGGACCTCGAGGCCTTGATCGAGCTTGCTCGGCAACGCGCCGAGCTCGACGAGCTCGCGGCATCGTTGCCCGCGAGCACGCCGTGGCGCGGGCTCCGCACTGATGTTTCCGCATCCAAAGCTCTGCTGACTGCCGCCCGCCGGCTTCGGGAAGCGGTCGCACGCCTGTCGAGCTTCACTCAGGCCCCTGCAGAGACACGGTCCGCGCTGCTCCGCTCGCTTTGCGAAGCACGGGAAGGACTCGAGCCGGGCAAACCGACTGCCGAAGTTGCCCGGCAGTACCTCGAGGCCCATCGAAGGTTTATCGACTGCCTGGAGAGGTTCCGCTCGGCCTCCGAATCCGACAAGGGCGAGACGCCCTCAGTGAAAGATCTGCGGGCTCTTTTCGAGAGCGCAAAGGCAATCGTCGAGCGAGAGCCGAGGCTCAAGGCATGGTGCGACTGGATTGCCGTCGCACGTGACGCTCGACAGGCAGGCCTCGGATGCCTCTTGCCGGCGCTCGAGACCGGCGCGGTCTCGCCGGATCAGACAGTCGAAGCGTTCCGAACCGCCTATGCCCGCTGGGTTGCGCCGATACTCATTGATACGCGGCCGCCCCTGAAGCGCTTCTCCGCAGTCGAGCACGAGGACCTCATCAACACCTTCCGTGCGCTCGACCGAGAGTTCGCCGAGGTAACGGCCGCTTATATTCGCGCGAAGCTGTCGGGACAGGTTCCCTCTCGCGACTCCGCGAAGAGCCATCCGGGCTACGGTGTCCTCGCCCGAGAGTTGCAGAAGCGCATGCGACACAAGCCGATCCGGCAGCTCATCGGCGAAATGGGCGACGCCCTAACGACGCTCACCCCCTGCCTCATGATGAGCCCGCTGTCGGTGGCTCAATTTCTGCCGCCGGACGCCGAGCTTTTCGACCTCGTCGTCTTTGACGAAGCGAGTCAGATCACTGTGCCCGATGCGATCGGGGCAATTGCACGAGGGAAGCGCTGCATTATCGTAGGCGATCCGCGTCAAATGCCTCCGACGCGTTTCTTCGAGCGGGGGCCGGAGGATGACGAGAACGAAGAGGCGCGAGATCTCGAAAGCATTCTGGATGAGGCGCTCGCTGCACGCGTCCCCCACCATCGGCTGACGGGCCACTACCGCAGCCGCCACGAAAGTCTGATCTGCTTCTCGAATCACGCCTACTATCAGGGCTCCCTGATCACCTATCCTTCGGCGGATACCCGAGAGACCGCGGTAACTTTCAGGAGAGTCAACGGCGTCTACGCGCAAGGCCGATCGCGCACGAACGAGATCGAGGCGAAAGCCGTCGTAGCCGAGGTCGTTCGAAGACTGAACGATCCGCAGCTGAGTCAGCTCTCGATCGGCATCGTAACCCTCAACTCGGAGCAACAGCGGCTCATCGAAGACCTCCTCGATCAAGCGCGACGGGCCAATCCGGAGCTCGAGCGCTTCTTCATAGCCAGCGAGGAAGGTGGAAAGCGAAGGGAGCCGGTCTTCGTGAAGAACCTGGAGACCGTGCAGGGCGATCAGCGCGACGTCATTCTGCTTTCGATCGGCTATGGCCCGACGACGCCGGGCGGGAAGACGATGTCGATGAACTTCGGCCCCCTCAATCGGCAAGGCGGAGAACGTCGTTTGAACGTCGCCATCACCCGCGCCACGACGGAAGTCGTCGTCTTCGCGAGCTTCGATCCTTCGATGATCGATCTTTCCAGAACTTCCGCCCGGGCGGTCAGAGACCTGAAGCATTATCTCGATTTTGCCGCGCGGGGCCCGGTCGCTTTGGGCGAAGCGATCGAGTCGGTCAGCACGGATCGTTACGACAGCGACTTCGAGCTCGCCGTCGCCGAACGTCTGCGAGCTCGGGGCTGGACCATCCAAACGCAAGTCGGCGTGTCGAAGTTCAGGATCGATCTGGCGGTGGTCCACCCGGATGCCGCCGGACGTTACCTGGCAGGGATCGAGTGCGACGGCGCCACCTATCACAGCTCGCCCTCTGCGCGTGATCGGGATCGAGTCCGGCACATCATCCTCGAGCAGCTCGGCTGGCGTCTCCTGCGCGTGTGGTCGACCGACTTCTTCATCGATCCCGAGACCTCCATCGCCAGGCTTGATGCAAAGCTCAATGCGCTTCTGGAAGCCGATCGGAGCGCGGAGAAGACAGCGGAAAGCTCGGCGGATTCGTCGGAGCTGCCCGACACCGATACTTGGGACGAATCGCTGTCGCCAGACGAAGATGAAGATAGCGCCCCCGAAGCTGGGGACGGTGGCCCGCAGGGCACCTCGAACCAGGACTCCGAGGTCGAAGCACCAAGACAAATCGAGCTCGCTGTTGATGCAGCCGATTCATCTCCCGTCAGGCGCATTGCTCGTGCGACGCAGTCCGATACGGTATCCGAGCTCGCCTGCGATCCCACTCGCTTCTATGAACCAGACTATCGCCCGAAGCTTCAACGGATGGCGGCGACGATCATAGACGGCGAGGGTCCGATCACCTTTAAATGTCTGACCGATCGCATAGCTCGAGCACACGGATTCCAGCGGACCGGCAGACAGATCTCGAGCACGGTTTGGGCCGCTTGCAGGAGGCTCCGTCGCTACGCTTCGACGCCGGACGGTCACAAGGTTTTCTGGCCGGAGGGGACCGAACCCGCGGAGCACTTCGTCTTCCGGGGTCTGAATGTCAACGGCGAACGACGCGAGTGGCGAGAGGTACCTTACCCGGAGAAGCTTTGGCTCGTTCGAAAAGTCCTCGAGCAGGGGCCCGACGACCCTGCACGTGCTGTCGCGCAGCTAATCGGTCTCGGTCGAATAAGCACGAACTTCAGGAACGAGATTGCGGCGCTCGTCGATCGAGTCAAGGGCGGTATGGGCGAACGGTAGCGACGTGCCTAGACATCGGAACAGCGGGGTTCGCGACGCAGCCAACTACAAGACGAATTCTTGCGTCGTCTTTCGCTTCGGCCGACCTTGCACCGATCAACGCAACGAGGCGCGGAACGCGCATGACCTCGATCAGCTCCGCACCGATAGCACAGCAGCAGCAGATGCGGTATTTTGGCTCATGGATCGAGGGCACACGATGCTTGAACAGGTTCTGGACCGAAAGGACGAGCTGGAGCGCATATGCCGGGACTATCACGTCCAGCGGCTCGAGCTGTTCGGATCGGCGCTCTCCGACCGCTACCGGCAAGAAGAAAGTGACCTCGACTTCCTCGTCGAGTTCAAGCCGCTGCCCAGCGGCACTTATGCAGATACCTTTTTCGGGCTGATCGAGGCCCTCGAGGGTCTATTCGGAAGACCAGTCGATCTCGTTGTGGCATCCGCCATAAAGAATCCGTACTTCAAGAAGGCAGTTGAATCGAACAAGATGCTTCTTTATGCAGCTTGAGGCAAAGAAGTACCTCTACGACATGCAGCAGGCCGCCGCACTGCTGACCAACTTCACCTCTGGTAAGAGCTTCGAAGATTACACGAATGATCCGATGCTCAAAGCGGCGACCGAACGCCAGTTCGAGATCATTGGAGAGGCGCTGACGAAGCTTCGAAGACTTGACCAAACGCTGGCTTCGCGCATCACCGACCATCAACGCATCATCGCGTTCCGCAACATACTAATTCACGGCTATGCCGACATCGACGATCGGCTGGTCTGGGACATCGTCGAGAGCAAGCTTCCTGTTTTGCGGCAGGAAGTCGAAGAAATTCTCTCCGAGGGTGAGCGAGGCTGACGCGGGCACCTCGCCGTCCACGCGGGCCTGGCAATCGGTTTCGTAATCAACCGGCACGGGCTTCGATTCACACGCCGGCGTTTTCTTATCGCATTCGCGAGAACTGCGAAGCATTCCCCTGCCATGCGACGCAATAGGTCGTATCGTCTCGGCACGCTTCACGATCAGGACCGTCGCCGCAGGACGCGTACGCCCGAACTTACCGTCATCCCTCCACCATGGACCAAGCCGCGCTCACCTGGCCGCCCCTCCCCTTCCTCTCCGCCCCCGACGAGAAGACGGAAGCGGAAGGCTCGATCGACCCGCTCGGCCTCGCCCCAATCTCGGAACGTCTCGCAAACGAGCTCGTCCCGGACGTACGCGAGCGCCACCGCCATCCGCGCTTCCTGACCGCGATCGCGGTCGGCGCCAGGGTCTGCGAAGGTCTCCCCGCCGACGCGCTCGCCGCCGACGGCCGCAGCCCGCCGTATCAGGTCTACGAGTGGCACGCCGTCGAAGGGCTCGTCCGCATCGCGGAGAAGCTCGACCAGCGCGACGCGATCCGCGGCGTGCCCGGGCAGATGAAGGCCCGCGCGGCCATGCACCGGAACGTGCCGCTCGCCGCTGCCACCTACTTGAAGTCGCCTTCGGTCTTCGGCTTCCACGGCGTCTACCGCAGGCTGGCCGACGCCGTCGGCGTGCTCGACGAAGGCGGCCTGCGCGAGCTCGGCGAGGAGCTGCTCGAAGTCTGGGCCGCCGAGCAGGCACTGCCCGGATTCAACCGCACCGGTCAAGGCGCGGGCGAGCGACTCCGCCGCGACCTCACCGCCGCCGTCGCGGACGGCCTCGCCCGCGGCGAGGTTGCGCGCGGCCCGCGCTGGGGCGGCTGGCGCTTCTTCTTCGATCACCTCCGCCCGTTCGGCGCCGGCCGCCGCGAACGCGAGCTCCTGTGGCGCGCGCTCATCACGCCGGAGGACGACGCCCGCGCGCAGGTGCTTAAGTTCCTCACGTCCGACCGCGGCCGCGACGCGCTCCGCGATGCCGACCGCAAAGGCGACATCTCCGAGCGCACGTTCCATGCGCATCTGCGGCGCGCCGTCGCGCCCGAGCTCGTCCGCCTCCTCGATGCGGTCGACGCCTACGAACGCTTCTGCCGCCTGATCCACGACGCGTTCTACGCGTGCCTCGACCACTCCGCACGCTACCCGCACCCGATCGCACCGACCGAGCTCGCCGGGCTCGACGCGGTCAAGTCCGCATCGCGCAACGTCCGCCGCGCGTTCGAGCACGCCGAAGCGCAGCTCGAGCCGGCGCGGCAGGATCAAACGTTCCGCGAGGCGTTTGGCCCGCTGACCGAGGCAACAAACCCCGTCGCGTTCGTCGACGCCCTCCTCGACCATCACCGCCAAACCCAACGCCGCAAGCCTCCGGACGGCAAAGCGCCGTGGTTCGAGCACTACGCCGACGGCCGCGTCATGGTCCGCCCGCAATATCGCGGCCGCACAGCCGACACCGCGAACGGCGAATACGTCGGCCTCTACCGCACGCGTGCGCTCCGCTCGATGGCCGCCGATCTCGGACGACTGCCGCAATGAGCGAGACGCCGACCGCCAAGCTCCTCGACTGCTGGGCGCCGCCCGAGTCCGCGGGCAACGCCGTCGGCTGCATCGCGACGACGTACTCGTTCGACGCAGCGCTGTTCGAGGAGGAATGCCTCGCGCGCTTCCTCGCGCTCGACACCGATCCGAACGAGGACGGCGCGCTGTTCCTGATCGAGCGCGAGGAGAAGCTCGCCGCGCTCGCGTGCGCGGCCGTGCTCGTCGACTCGCGCCGCACGCGCTGCCGGCGGAGCCTCCGCTGGGACGTGCTGCCCGTGCGGCTGCCGACCGGCGCCGCGCAGCACGCGAAGATCACGCTGCTCGTCTGGGAGCGGCTCGTCCGCGCCGTCGTCGCATCGGCGAACCTCACCGAGGCGGGCTACCTGCGCCAGCAGGAAGTCTTCGGCGTGCTCGATTGCCCGATCGGCGGCGACGGGCCGTCCGCCGTGCTCCGCGACATAGTCGAGTTCCTCGACGAGCTCGTCGGCCTGACGGCCGCCGCGGACGGCACGCCGAACGCCGCAGGCCGCCGCTGCCGCGCACTCCTTAATAATGTGCGCGACCGGCTCGACGACGTGCGCGACCCGACGGCCGACCGCCCGCAGCTGCACTTCGTCGGCCTCGCCCCGGGACGCCCATCCGTGCCCGCGCAACTCGAGGCGATCTGGCCGGGCCGGCGCGCGCCGGACCGCCTCGACGTCGTCAGCCCGTTCTTCGACCTCGGCACGCGCAACGCGCCGGCGCACGCGTTCTGGCGATGGCTTAAGGCGCGTCGCTCGGCCGAGCTCTGCATCCACACGACGAGCGAGACGCGCCCAGCCGGGCAGGGCATCGTGCTGCACGCGCCGGAATCGCTGAAGGACGCCGCGCCCGCCGGCGACCGCTTCACCACGCGCTTCCACCGCGTCGCCGAAGCGGATCTCCCCGGCGAGCACGGACCGCTCTACCGGCCGCTGCACGCGAAAAGCCTGCTGCTTGCGAATCCCGCGTGGCGCGCGCTGCTGATCGGCTCGAGCAACTTCACGAGCGCCGGGCTCGGCCTCGGCCGCGCGGCGAACATCGAGGCGAACCTGTGCTACACCGCGAACGCGCGCAGCAACCCCGAGCGCGCCGCAGCGCTCGACGCCGCGTTCCTCCGCGGCGAGCCGCTCGACGACGAAACGATCACCCTCTGGCAGCCGCGTAACGAAGCCGACGAGGACGCCGGCGACGAAGCGCCCGCGCTGCCCGCCGGCTTCGAGGACGCCGAGGTCTTCGTCGAGCGCGGCGCGATGCGTCTTCGGCTTCGCTTCGGCGCGGCGCTGCCCGACGGCTGGTGGGTACGCGCGGAGGATGCGCGGTCGCCGCTCGTCGATCAGTCGCGCTGGCAGGCGGAGGGCGCACCGCGGACGATGGAGATTCCGTGGCCGGAGCCGCGTCCGCCGGCGGGCCTCGAGGTCGGCTGGTCCGGCACGGACGAGCCCGCGTGGTGGCCCGTGAACATCCGCGACGCGCTCGCCCTGCCGCCGGTCGAGGAGCTCAAATCGCTCTCGCTCGACGCGCTGATCGAGATTCTCACGTCCGCGCGGCCGCTGCTCGAGGTCATGCGGCGACGGCTGCGCCGCCGTGCGCGCGAGCTGCTGCACGGTGCAAGCATCGACGAAACCCTCGACCCGCTCCGGCGCGTCGACACGAGCGCATTCCTGCTGCAACGCGCGCGCCGCGCATCGTGGGCGATCGCGGGCCTGTGCGAAAAGCTCGCGCAGCCGGTCGCGACCGAGAACGCGCTCGCGTGGCGGCTGCACGGGCCGGTCGGCGCGGACGCGCTCGCCCGCGCGCTCGAGGCGGAAGCGGCGTCCGCTGACGAGCGCACGTTCCTGCTCGGCGAGCTCGCGCTCGCGCTTGCGCAGGTCGAGCCGCAGACGCGCCGCGGCTCGCTTCCCGCCGACGCCGTGCGCGCGGCGATCGACGACTACGTCGCGACGCTCGTGCCGCGCGCGGAAGCGCAGCTCAGCAAAGCGACGCCATCGCTCGCCCGGTACGTCCGGCAAGCGCTCGCGGCCGCCGCACGCCGGAGGGCAGCATGATGCCCGCGCCGATACCGCTTCATCCGTCGATCGATCTGCACGTCGAGGGCCGGATCTCGCGCTCGGACGCCGAACGCCAGCGCCGCACCGCGGAGGAGCTGCTGCGCCGGCTCGAAACGAAGCCGGGCCAGATCCTCGCGGACGAGGTCGGCATGGGCAAGACGTTCGTCGCGCTCGCAGTCGCCGCGTCCGTCGTGCTCGCGTCGAAGCGCAAGCGTCAGGTCGTCGTGATGGCGCCGCCGTCCGTGCTCGGCAAGTGGGAGCGGGACTTCCACACGTTCACGGAGAACTGCCTCGATGGCGACGCGGGTCTGCGCTGCGCGATCGCGCGCCGGCCGGTCGAGTTCCTGAAGCTTCTCGACGATCCGCCGCGCCGCCGAAGCCACGTGATCTTCATCGCGCATCGCACGATGGGCCGTCGCCTGCACGACCGCTGGGTGAAGCTCGCGCTGCTGCGCGAATCGATCAAAGGACGCTGGGGCGCGGCCGAGATGCGTGAGCGCCTCGCGCGCTTCGTCGGACGGCTGCTCGGCATGGGCTGGCTGGACCGCGCGGCGCCCGACGCGTGGCGCGACCTGCTCGCCGCCGACCCCGCCGACTGGCTCGACGTGCTGCGCAAGCACGGCATCGGCTCGACGAAGGACGAGGCGCCGGAGGACGCGGACGATCCGGTCCCGGCGCACGTCGCGGAGCTGCTGCGCGAGCTCGATCTCGGCGCCGTCTACAAGACGCTGCGCGACGGGCTTCCGGTCCGCGAGAGCGCGAACATACGGGTGCGCCTCCGCCAGTTGCGGAAGGCACTCGACGACGTCTTCGCCGACGTCTGGGAAGCGGTGCTCGCCGGGATGCGCTACCGCTTTCCGCTCCTGATCGTCGACGAGGCGCATCACCTGAAGAACGCGCACACGCGCGTCGCGTCGCTGTTCCAGAGCGCGGAACCCGACGACGAGGACGAGCCCGCGCACGGCGCGCTCGCGGGACGCTTCGAGCGGATGCTGTTCCTCACCGCGACGCCGTTCCAGCTCGGTCATCACGAGCTCTGCAACGTGCTCGAGCGCTTCGGCGGCATCGCATGGGACGGCGCCGCCGCTCCGCCCGGCGGGCCGGACGCGTTGCGCCAGGCGATCGAGGCGCTGCGCGAGCGGCTCGACCGCAGCCAGCGCGCGGCGCTCGCGCTCGACCGCGCGTGGGGCGAGCTCACGCACGACGACCTTTGCGCCGACGGCCGCGCGTTCTCGAGCCCGGACGAATGGTGGGCCGCGCTTCGCGCCGGCGGCGAAGGCACGCCCGCCGCGCAGCGCGCACTCGCACGCTTCGAGGACGCCGAGCGCGCGATCCGCGCCGCCGAGGCGGCGCTGCGCGAATGGATCATCCGGCATTCACGGCCGACCGTGCTCTGCGACGCGCATCCGCATCTGCCGCGCCGCGTCCGTCGCGTCGGCCGCGCGATTCGCGACGCGCTCGCGCACGGCGCCGAGGATGGGCTGCCCGTCGAAGGCGACGCCGTTCTGCCCTTCCTGCTCGCCGCGCGCCTCGTCGCGACGACGCCCGAGTCGCGGCCGGTGTTCGCCGAAGGGCTCGCGTCGAGCTACGAGGCCTTCCTCAAAACGCGCAAGCACGCGGGCAACGGCCTCGACGGCGTCACCGATGACGAGGAGCCGCTCGAGGCGCCCGCGCTCGTCTCACACGCCCGCTGGTATCTCGATGCGATCGGGCGTGCGCTCGCCGACGCCGGCAGCGCCCGCGAGGCGCATCCAAAGGTCTCGGCAACCGTCGACCGCGTGATCGAGCTCTGGAGCCAGGGCGAGAAGGCGCTCGTCTTCTGCCACTACCTTGCGACCGGCGACGTGCTGCGCCACGCGATCGCCGAGCGCGTGCAAGACGAGATCGTCCGCCGCGCGGCCGCGATGCTCCGATGCAGTGAGACCGATGCGGCAGCGCGGCTCGAGCAGCTCACCGAGAACCGCTTCGCGGAGGGCTCGACCGCGACGCAGGCGGTCCACGAGGAAACCGGCGCGCTGCTCGAAACCTACCCGGCGCTCGCGCCTTATCGCACGAGGCTGCTCGAGATCGCGCGCCGCTTCATCCGCCGGCCGAGCTTCCTCGTGCGGTACTTCGATCTCGGCACCGCGCACTTCGGCCGCGACGACGTGCAGCGCGCGTTTCGACGCAGCGCAGGCAGCGGCATGCAGATCGCGAAGGTCTTCGAGACGTTCTTCGAGTTCCTCGCCCAACGCTGCGGCGACCGCGAGCGCGAAGCCTACATCAGCGCCGTCGAGCACATTCAGACCGGAGACATCCGTGTCGGCGAGCGCGGCGAGCCCGACGCCTCGACGACGCTCGGCGCGAACGTCCGGCTGATCAACGGCGGCACCGACGCCGAACTTCGCGACCGGCTGCTCCTCGCGTTCAACACGCCCTTCTACCCGGAGGTGCTGATCACGACGAGCGTGATGGCCGAGGGCGTGGACCTGCACCTGAACTGCCGCCACGTGATCCACCACGATCTTTCGTGGAACCCGAGCACGCTCGAGCAGCGCACGGGGCGCGTGGACCGGATCGGCGCGAGAGCCGAGCATGCGGGTGCGCCGATCGAGGTGGCGATGCCGTTTGTCGCGGCGACGCAGGACGAGAAGATGTATCGCGTCGTGACGGATCGGGAGCGGTGGTTCAACGTGGTGATGGGCGGGGAGGCGATGCTGCGGTTGGATGCGCGGAGCACGGATCGGGCGGCGCGGAGGGTGCCGATTCCGGAGGAGGCCTATGCGAGGTTGAAGCCCGAGCTTGGCGTTCGTGATGAAGGTCGGGCTTCTGACGACCGTGAAGACCGCTTCGCAGACATCTCTTGCCGTCTCCGCTACTCTTCCGCCCCGTGAGCACAAACGACGACGATAGCTGCGGCTGGCGATCGGACCTGCCGACCTTCTGCCGGACGACGTCGGCGACTGTAGTTAGCCGACTGATCAACTTTGTTCGCGACGCGAGTCCTGAGCAGGAGAGCGCGTGGCGAACCCACGTACCCGTGCTGGTGGCCGTAGTCAATTCCTCTCTCTGCCTCGACGACAATAGGACTACCAGGCTCTGGCAAATTCCAGGGAGTTGAAAACAACAGGACTTAACGGGTAAGAGCACGATGGCAAACAAAAACGCCGTCAAAAATGGCAACGGCGGCAACCTCGGCTTTGAAGCCGAGCTTTTCAAAGCCGCCGACAAGCTGCGCGGCAACATGGAGCCCGCCGACTACAAGCACGTGGTGCTGGGGCTCATCTTCCTCAAGTACATCTCCGACGCCTTCGAGGCCAAGCACCAGGCGCTGCTGGCCGAAGACCCGGCCGCCGCAGAAGACCGCGACGAATACCTGGCCGACAACATCTTCTGGGTACCCAAGAAGGCGCGCTGGTCGCACCTTCAGGCCAACGCCAAGAATCCCACCATCGGCACCCTGATCGATGACGCCATGCGTGCCATCGAGAAGGAGAACGAATCCCTCAAGGGCGTGCTGCCCAAGGACTACGCCCGCCCGGCGCTCAACAAGGTGATGCTGGGCGAGCTGATCGACCTCATCTCGGGCATCGCGCTCGGCGAAGACGGCGACCGCTCGAAAGACATCCTCGGCCGCGTGTACGAATACTTCCTCGGCCAGTTCGCCGGCGCCGAAGGCAAGCGCGGCGGCGAGTTCTACACCCCGCGCTCCGTGGTGCGCGTCCTGGTGGAAATGCTGGAACCCTACACCGGCCGCGTCTATGACCCCTGCTGCGGCTCCGGCGGCATGTTCGTGCAGTCGGAAAAGTTCGTGCAGGAGCACGGCGGCCGCATCGGCGACATCGCCATCTACGGACAGGAGAGCAACTACACCACCTGGCGGCTGTGCAAGATGAACCTGGCGGTGCGCGGCATCGATGCCGACATCCGCTGGAACAACGAAGGCAGCTTCCACAAGGACGAGCTGCGCGACCTCAAGTTCGACTTCATCCTCGCCAACCCGCCGTTCAACGTCTCCGACTGGGGCGGCGAGCGCCTGCGCGAAGACGTGCGCTGGCAGTTCGGCGTGCCGCCCGTGGGCAACGCCAACTACGCGTGGCTCCAGCACATCTACCACCACCTCGCCCCCAACGGCACCGCGGGTGTGGTGCTGGCCAACGGCTCCATGAGCTCGCAGCAGAGCGGCGAAGGCGAAATCCGCAAGGCCATGATCGAGGCCGACGTGGTGGACTGCATGGTGGCGCTGCCGGGCCAGCTCTTCTACTCCACCCAGATCCCCGCCTGCCTCTGGATTCTGGCCAAAGGGCGCAACAACGGCCTAGTAAGGAAAACCAAGCTGCGCGACCGCCGCGGGCAGGTGCTGTTCATCGACGCCCGCAAGATGGGCGTGATGGTGGACCGCACCCGGCGCGAACTCACCGACGAGGAAATCCAAAAGATCGCCGACACCTACCACGCCTGGCGCGGCGAGAAGGATGCCGGCGAGTACGCCGACGTGCCCGGCTTCTGCAAGTCCGCCACGCTGGACGACATCCGCAAGCACGACTACGTGCTCACGCCGGGGCGCTACGTGGGCGTGGCGGAGCAGGAAGACGACGGCGAGCCGTTCGCGGAAAAGATGGCGCGGCTGGCGGAGGAGTGGCGCAAGCAGCGGGCGGAAGCGGCCAGACTGGATGCGGCGATCGAGGCCAATCTGGCGACCCTGGGCTTTTCAACGCCGCGTTGAATTCAGCCTCGGCACCCGCTCTATACTAAACGCTGCGTTTAACAAGTGGCCCATCGCGGTTCATGATGAACACACCCCATCCCATGCGCTTCCGGGCCGGCCGCTACGTGCAACAGCCCGCCGGCTACCGGGCCTTCATCCCCGCGCCCCTGCCGCCGGATCCGCCCCTGGATCTCTCCGGCCCGCTGCGCGAGCGCCTGTCGGAGGCCGACTACGCCCTGGGACGGCTGGACGGCGCCGTGCTCACGCTGCCCAATCCCGACCTGTTCGTATTCATGTATGTCCGCAAGGAGGCCGTGCTCTCCAGCCAGATCGAGGGCACGCAAAGCTCCCTGCAGAACCTGCTGGCTGCCGAGGCGCAACTGTTCGACCCCGATACCCCCAGGGACGTGAACGAGGTGGCCAACTACGTGCGCGCCATGAACCATGGACTGGCGCGGCTGACTGACCTGCCCGTCTCCGTACGCCTGATTCGCGAGATTCACGCCGTACTGATGCAGGGCGTACGCGGCGGACGTCTCACGCCAGGCGAGCCACGCACCAGCCAGAACTGGATCGGCCCCGGCGGCTGCACCCTGGCCGATGCCACCTTCGTCCCGCCCCCGCCGCACGAGGTGCCCGGCGCCCTGTCCGACCTGGAAAGGTTCCTGCACGACGGCGCCGGCCTGCCGCCCCTGATCCAGGTGGGACTGGCGCATGCCCAGTTCGAAACCATCCATCCCTTCCTCGACGGCAACGGCCGCATGGGGCGCCTGCTCATCACCTTCCTGCTCACGGAAAAGCGCCTGCTCGGCAAACCGGTGCTCTACCTCTCGCACTACTTCAAGCAGCACCGCAGCGAGTACTACGAACGCCTGCAGGCCGTGCGTGACGCCGGGGACTGGGAAGGCTGGCTGGGCTTCTTCCTGGAAGGTGTGGTCAGCGTCAGCCGCGAAGCCGCCCGGACCGCCGCCGCCATCCTGCGCATGCGTGAGGAGTTCCGCGCCCGCATCACCGAGGGACTGGGCCGCGCCGCGGCCAACGGCCAGCGCGTGATGGACCGCCTGTTCGACCACCCCATCGTCAACGTGGCCACCGTGCGCGAATGGCTGGACCTCACCCCCGCCGGCGCCAACCAGATCGTC
>Ga0182741_1000267_pt1 | contig 80651 bp, 76 predicted proteins | sample eDN5th37CBELigOP_FD_128874 | JGI IMG/M metagenome (GOLD analysis project Ga0182741, IMG submission 128874) | Enriched Organic Plus compost microbial communities from Emeryville, California, USA - eDNA 5th pass 37_C BE-Lig OP (version 2) (version 2) ...
GCCGCCTCGACGAACTCCTTCTGCTTGATAGAAAGGGTCTGGCCGCGCACGATGCGCGCCATGGTCAGCCATTCCACCGCGCCCACCGCGACGAAGAGCAGGATCAGGTTGCGGTCGAACAGTACCATCAGAATGATGACGAAGAAGATGAAGGGCAGGGAATAGAGGATGTCCACCGCCCGCATCATCAGGGCGTCGGTGCGCCCGCCGGCATAGCCGGCGGTGGCGCCATAGAGCACCCCGATCACCAGCGAGACCAGCGTCGCCACCAGCCCCACCGCCAGGCTCATGCGCGCGCCATAGAGCACCCGCACGAACAGGTCGCGTCCCACCGCGTCGGTGCCGAAGATGTGGCCGGGCGCATGGCAGTTGGCGGGGCCGGGCCACCAGGTGGGGGCGCAGGTGATCAGGTCGTAATTCACCGCGTCATAGCGGTGCGGCGACAGCAGCGGCGCGAACAGCGCCATCAGCGCCATCACGCCCAGTATGGCGATGGCGGCCATGGCGGCGCGGTTGCGCTTCAGCCGCCCCCAGGCGTCCATCCACAGGCTGCGGCCCTGCACCGCCTTCACCATCGTCTCGGCGTTGCGGCTGGAGCCGGTCCCGATCATGTCAACCTCACTCTGGGATCGAGCGCGGCATAGAGGATATCGGCGATGAAATTCAGCACGATGATCAGGGTGGCATAGACCACCACCACGCCCATCACCATGGTGTAGTCGCGGTCGAGCGCCGCCAGCACGAAATAGCGGCCGATGCCCGGCAGGCCGAAAATCTGCTCCACGATCAGGGAGCCGGTCAGGATGCCCGCCGTCGCCGGGCCCAGATAGCTCACCAGGGGCAGCGCCGCCGCCCGCAGGGCATGGCGCAGCACGATGCGGTGCGCGGGCGCGCCCTTGGCGCGGGCGGTGCGGATATAGTTGCTGCGCAGCACCTCCACCATCGAACCGCGCGTCAGCCGCGCGATCACCGCGATCTGCAACAGCGAGAGCGTGATCACCGGCAGGATCAGGTTGCGCAGCGCCCCGCCGCCCCAGCCGCTCACCGGCAGGGTGATGTCATGGCCGAACAGGCTGACGCCATAGACGCCGAAGATCAGCGTCAGCACCGGCGCGGTGACGAAGGAGGGGATGGTGACGCCCACCATCGCCAGGGTCATCACCGCATAATCCTGCGGCCGGTTCTGCCGCAGCGCCGCCCAGGTCCCCAGCGACGATCCCACCAGGAGCGCCAGCGCCATGGCGCAAAGGCCCAGCGTGGCGCTGACCGGCAGGCCCGCCAGGATCAGCTCGGCGACCGAGAAATCCTTGTTCTTGAAGCTGGGGCCGAGATCGCCCTGCAACAGATTGCCCAGATAGATCGCATATTGCTCGACCAGCGGCTTGTCCAGGTTGTAGGCGGCGCGGACATTGGCCTCGATCTCCGGCGGCAGGCGGCGCTCGCCGTCGAACGGCCCGCCCGGCGCGGCGCGCATCATGAAGAAGGTGATGGTGATGATGATGAAGAGGGTAGGAACGGCGCCGAGCAGGCGCCGCAGGGCGAATCCCAGCATCAGTCCATCGCCCAGAAACGGAAGCGCGCTTCCAGCGCCTGGCCATGCTCGCGCCACCAGTCATTGTCGATGGCGAAGGAGCGTTCCAGCATGCCCTGCTGTGACAGCACGAAGGCGGCCTCGGGGCTGGGCGGCAGTTTCCGCACCAGGGGCAGTGAGGACCGGCGCGGCGGCATGAAGGGGGCGAAGCGCGCCATCCCCGCCAGCGGCTCCGAGCCGGTGGCATAGCGCACATAATCCATCGCCATCTCCTTGCGGGGCGTGCCCTTGGGGATGGCCAGCACATCGGCCTCGTAGAATTGCTGCGGCAGGATGGTAAGGCCGCCCGCCGCATGCACCTCGGCGGTCAGCGCGGTGGCGAAGTCGGCGCGGCCGTCGCGCAGCATCGCCACCGGCTCCTTCACCCCGGTCCACCAGAGGATGTTGGGCTTGATCGTGTCCAGCCGGGCGAAGGCGCGCGCCACCCCTTCGGGCGTGGCCAGGGTGGCATAGACCTGAGCGGGCGCGACGCCGTCGGCCAGCAGCGCCATTTCCAGATTGACCTTGGCGCCCCGCTGCAGGGCGATCCTGCGCCCTTGCGCCACCGCGGCGAAGACCTGGCCCAGGTCTGCGGGCATCTCGCAGCCGTCGCAGACGATCATCTGGGCATAGATGGCCGAGGCGGCGAAGCACTCCCCGACCATGCCCGGATAGAAATCCCGGCCTGCGGGCGTGCCATCCGTCCCCGGCGGCAGGGCGGCGGGGTCTATCGGCTCCAGCAGCCCCTCGCGGCAGGCGGCGATGGCGGCGGGCAGCTCCATGTCATAGACGTCGCCCGTATACTGGCCGGTCTTCACCGCGCGGCGGATCTCCTCCAGGTCGCCCGCCCATTGCGCGACGCGGACATTGACCCGGTTGGCGACGCCATAGGGCTGCATCTGCGCCGCCATCTGGGCGCGGCCATAGGTGCCCGCCCAGGTGGTGACGGTCAGCACCGGCCATGGCCGGGACCACCACCAGACGGCGGCCCCCGCCGCAAGCAGGACGACAATCAGGCCAAGCAGGATTTTGCGGCGCATCGCGCCACTTTATCCAAGCAACTGCCCTTGTCTAGAAATCGCGCGGTCTAAAGATCGAGCTCGACGCCGATATCCACGCCCTGATCCACCGTGTCGCGGCGGCAGGAGAGGGTGGGCGCGCCGCCGGTGCCGCAGGCGCTGCGCGCGCCATTGACCTGCATGTAGCGATAGGCGGCGGTCAGGCGCGCGCCGGGGGCGACATCCACCTTGAAGCCCGCCAACCCCTGCCAGGCGAAGCGCCAGTCCGAGGACGAGGCGAGGTAGAGATTGGTGCTGGCGGGGTTGTCGCTCAGCCGGGTCTGGGTATAGGCCAGGCCCGCGCCGCCGCCGATGAAGGGCGTCATGGGCAGGCCGTATTCGTGCAGCGGCGCTTCCCAGAAGATGTTGCCCATCACCGCGCCGGTGTCGCGGAAGCCGCTGGCGGCGGTGGTGACGCCGCCCATGGTCATGGTCTCATAGGGGCGGTGCCGCCAGGTCCCTTCCAGCTCGGCGTTGAAGCCGTAAGGCAGCCGTCCGCCCAGCACCACCGCGCCGCCATAGCCGGTGTCGTGCGAGCCGCGCAGCGCCACCGGCGTGGCTTCGGGCACGGTGACGGCCCCATCCTTGCCGCGGAAGGCCATGCTGCCGCGCAGGCCGACATACAGGCCCGACTCCGCATCGCCCGGATAAGGCAGATAGCCATAGCCATCGCCCTGCGCGACGGCGGCGGCCAGGCCGAAAGCCATGGCAAGCCCGGCCAGGGCGGCGCCCCGCAACACAGAAGACAGGCGCATGGAGGACCCCCTCGGGAATGATTCACCCAAGGGTTGCCGCATAGGGTTAATCAATGATTAATAAAGACCGGCCTGGAGCGGATTTGCTATGCTCCATACGGCCTTACGGGGAACGATATGCGCTATCTGCACACCATGGTCCGGGTCGCCGATCTGGACGCGTCGCTGGACTTCTATGTGAACAAGCTGGGGCTGAAGCTCATCCGGCGGAAGGATTATGAGAAGGGCCGCTTCACCCTGGCCTATCTCGCCGCCCCGGAGGATGAGGGCCGCGCCCGGGCCGAGCAGGCGCCGGAGATCGAGCTCACCTGGAACTGGGACCCGGAGGCCTATACCGGCGGACGCAATTTCGGCCACATGGCCTTCCAGGTGAAGGACGTCTATGCCGCCTGCCAGCGGCTGATGGACGGGGGCGTGACCATCAACCGGCCGCCGCGCGACGGCTGGATGGCCTTCGTCCGCTCGCCCGACGGCATCTCCATCGAGCTGCTGCAGGAAGGCGAGCCTTTGCCGCCCGCCGAGCCCTGGGCCTCGATGCCCAACACCGGGACGTGGTGAGGCGGGGACCGGCGGCGCAAGCCGCGGAAATGACTGGAGGAATCCCGGGCATTTCCGCCCTTGCATTTGCCGGGGGCGGCCCATAGTTTCCGCCGCCTCGCGCCGGTTCTGGCGCTGGCCTGTGCAGTCGTAGCTCAGTTGGTTAGAGCGCCGGATTGTGGATCCGGAGGTCGGTGGTTCAAGCCCACCCGACTGTACCATTCCTCCTATAGCTGCCCTTTCCCGTACACTCAGGCCCGAAGGCTTGCGTTATAACCAATAGTGATATATCTATTGGTTATGGAGCTGGTCTTCGACAAGGGCGTCGTGAAAACCCTCCGGAAGATGCAGCCCAAGGCGGCAGCGGCCCTGATGGCCCGGCTGGAGGCAATCGCGGCCGACCCTTCGAGGACCCATGCGAACGTCACCGCCCTGCAGGGCCTGGCGAACGTCTTCCGGCTGCGCCAGGGCGACTGGCGGGCGGTCTATGAACTGGATCGCAAGGCGGGCGTCATGCGGGTCGTGAAGATCGGCCAGAGAGGACAGGTATACCGATGAACCACATTCCCACGCCGCTCAAGGCGGACAGCCGCAGCGTCACGCTTTCCCGCAAGGATTGGGAGGCCATGATCGCGGCGATGGAAGATACCGAGGATCGCATGGCCGTCCTCAAGTCGCGCGCCTCCCGCAAGGCGGGCGCCGGCGACGCGGTGCCGGCCGCCATCGTCAAGCGGCTGCTGGCGGGCGAGCATCCGGTTCGTGTCTATCGCGAGTGGCGCGGCATGACGGCGACCGCGCTCGCCAAGGCCGCCGGCGTCAAGCAGCCCTATCTCTCGGCGATCGAGACGGGCGCCAAGCCGGGCAGCGCAGCCGCGCTGAAACGCCTTGCCGCCGCGCTGAAGGTGGACATGGAGGACCTGGTCGTGGATGACGACGAGGCGGCCGTCTCGCCGTAACGGCTTGACCGGCCCGCCAAGGGCCGTATCACTGGCCTCTTCGCAAGGAGAAGTCCCATGCGCGCCTTTCCCATCATCGTCGCCTTCTTCATCGCCCTGGTGCTGTTCGCCGTCCTGAAGCTGCTGGGCTTCCTGGTGAAGTTCGCCCTGGGCGCGGCGGTGCTGGGCTTCGTCGCCGGGCTGGTGATCGCCCGCATGCTCGCCAGGCGATGATGGACCAGCCCGCGCCGGAGAATGACTGGCAGTCCGCCTTCATCGCGCGCGCCGCCTCGGCCTTTGGCCGCGCCACCGGCGGCGATCTGGTGCGGGAGGCGGGCCTCGATCCCGCCGCCCTGGGGCGGAGCGCCTGGGAAGGCAACTTCGCGCTCCTCTGCCACGACAACGACGCCATCCTCACCTATGCCAACCGCTTCGCCCTCGATCTGTGGGAGATGGACTGGCCGGCCATGCGCGCCACGCCCTCGCGCGAGACGGCGCCGGAGGAAGACCGCGCCGCCCGCGCCACGCTGATGGAACGGGTCGCGCGCGACGGCTTCATCCGCGACTATACCGGCCGCCGCGTCAGCCGCTCGGGCCGCTTGTTCCTGATCGGGAACGCCACCGTCTGGACCATGAAGGACGGCGCCGGCACGCCTTTCGGCGCGGGCGCCTTCTTCCGGTCGGTGACGCGGCTGGATTAGCGCAAAGTCACCTTCTGCACCCGCCACGCGCCCGCCTCGGCGGTATAGAGCGTGTCGGGCTGGCGGCAATCCATCTGGTTTACCGTGGCGAATTCGCGCGGCGCCTTACCCGCGCGGCCGAAGCGGCCCACCACCTGCCCGGTCAGCTCCAGCTTGTAGATCTCCCCGGCGGTGTCGAGATTGTCCATGGGATTGGAGTTGGAGGCATAGAGATACTGATGCGGCCCGGGCGAGATGCACACCGCCCAGGGATCGCCGATGCCGGTGATGCTGCGCAGATAGTTGAGATTGTTGTCCAGCACCTGGATGCGGTGATTGTTGTGGTCGGCGACATAGACATTGCCGATGGCGTCCACCGCCAGGCTGCGCGGACTGTTCAGGCTCTCATTGTCGTCGCCGGTCTTGCCGAAGCTCTTCACGAAGACGCCGTCGGGCGTGAACTTGGCGATGCGGTTGTTGGCACCCCAGCCATCGGCGACGAAAATGTTGCCCTGGCCGTCCCAGGCCACGTCGGCGGCGCCGGGCAGCACATCCGCCTGCGCGCCCGCGCCGGGCACGCCGCCCCGCCCGCCGCGTCCGGCCGGCGCTGCGCCGCGGCCCGCGCCGCCTGCGGCGGCGGGCACGGTGATCTGGATGGCCTCCGGCTTGCGCCCCAGCAGGAGCAGGATGCGCGATCCGTCGGGCGAGAATTTGATCACCATGCCCGCGGTGCGGTCCACCGCCCAGACATTGTCCTGCCGGTCCACCCGCACCGAATTGGCGACGGTGAAGGCGTAATTGCCCTTGCCGATCTCGCGCACGAAATTGCCGTTCTGGTCGAATTGCAGCAGCTGGTCGCCGCCATGGGTGAAGATGCGGCTGGCGCCCAGCGCCACGAAGGGATTGCCCGCGCGCTGATAGACGAAGATGTGCCCGCGCGAATTGGTGGCGACGCCCGCCACCTCGCCCGCATAGATGGTGCGCGGATATTTGACCGGCTCGCTTGCGGTATAGGAAAGCTCGCCCTGCGCCAGGGCGCCCGTGGCGAAGGCGCCGGTTGCCAGGAGAGAGAGGATCAGACGCTTCATGGGTATCTCCTGGCTCAGTGGCCGGCGGCGGGGGCTTGGGCGCGCGGGGGCGTCAGAACGAATTTCTGCGCCCGCCAGCTTTCGATCTCGCCCACATAGAGGACGTCCGGGTTGCGGCAGTCCATCATGTGCACCACCTGGAAATTGGGCTCCAGCTTGCCCGCCTTGCCGAACTTGCCGATCACCGTGCCGTCCAGCTCCGCCTTGTAGATCTGGCCGGTCTGGGCCCAGCTTCCCGGCGGATTGCCGTTGGGGTTGGAGTTGGTCATGAACAGATACTGCCTGGCTCCTTGCGTCGAGATGCAGTTCGACCAGGCCGAGCCATACTGGGTATAGGCGGTCTTCCAGTTGAGGTCGTTGTCCAGCACCACATGGCGGGCATTGCCGCGGTCGGCGACATAGACATTGCCTTGCCGGTCCACCTGCAATCCGTGCGGCAGGTTGAACTCGCCCACGCCGGTGCCGGTGGCGCGCTTGCCGATCTTGGCGAGGAAGCGGCCATACTTGTCGTATTTGACGACGCGGTTGTTGCAGTAGCCGTCGGAGACGAAGACATTGTCCTCTCCGTCGAAGGCGACATCGGTGGGGCGGCACAGCACGTAATTTTCATCCGGGCCGGTGGGTGCGCCGCCCGCCACCAGCCCGTCGGCCACCGGCGGGCGCACCCCGATCACCAGCAGCACCCTGGTGCCGGTGGGATCGAACTTGGTGACGATGTTGGTGCCTTCATCCACCGTCCAGATATTGTCGTGGCGGTCGATGCGCATGGAATGGGCATAGAGGAAGCCGTAATAATTCTTCCCGATCTCCTTCACGAAATTGCCGTTCTGGTCGAACTCCCACAGCCGCGTCTGGGGATCGCGGAAATAGACGAAGACATGGCCCTTGGAATTGGTGGCGATGCCCTGGGTCTCGCCGAAATATTCGCCCTTGGGGACCTTGAAGAAGCCCGGCACCGCCTTGAATGCCAGTTCCGGCACGCGCTGCGCGTCCTCGATTGTCGCGCGCTGCTGCGACAGGCCGGGCGCGACGCCCGCCAGCAAGGCCAGCATGACGGCCATGGTCAGCTTGGATTTCACGATGGCTCCCCCCGGAGATTTCCCAAAGGCAAGCCTAGCGCAAATGGTTGACAGGCAGAGTGGAGAGGCAGACCGTGTCCAAAAAATAATGTTCGGGGGAAATGGTATGACGAATGGCGGGCGGCGGGTCCTGGGCGTGGCGGCGGCGCCGTTAGTTGCCGTGACCGTCATGGAGCCTGTCCTGGCGCGGTGCATGGCGGAGTTGCTGCGCCGCACTATCGTTCGGATGCTTCGCCGTGACTAGGAAGATCACCCGCCGCGATGTGCAGTTGGGGCCGGCCGCCGCCTTCCCGCCGTGCCTTCCGGTGCGCAGACCCGCGCGCGTCACCGGCTCGCCCGTGACCTATATGGCGGCAGCATATCGCGGTTTCGGTTTCCGGCCCCAATGTGCCGGCGCAACTGGTGGTCTATCGCCTGCCGGGATGAGACGGCGGCCAACGCGGGAGATGTGAGATGAGAAAGACAATACTGACGGCCCTGGGCCTGTCGCTGCTGCTGGCGGGCGGGGCGCAGGCGGAGATCTTCGTCTCGTCCAATGACGGCAAGCAGTTCCGGGCCGACGACGCCACCTTCCCCGATCCGGATTCGGTGTCGGTGATCGACGTCACCGGCAACCGGGTGCGCCTTCTGGGCAGCGCCACGGTGCCCTCCACCCTGACCGGCCCGCCCACGGCGGTGGCGCTGACGCGGGACGGGCGCCTGGCCATCGTCACCTCCTCGCAGAAGTTGAATGGGCGGCAACTGGTGCCCGACGATCTGGTGTCGCTGGTGGACATCTCCGTGCCCGCCGATCCGCGCCTGGTGCAGACCGAGCATGCGGGGCCGGCGGTGGCGGGTGTCGCGGTCAGTCCCAACAACCGCCTGGTGCTGGTGGCCAGCAGCGGCGATGAAAGCGTCATCGTCTACCGGCTTCAGAACCGCAGGCTGGTGCGCCAGAAGCGGCTGGAATTCACCAAGGGCATGGGCCCCGCCGACGCGGTGTTTACGCCCGATGGCCGCACGGCGCTGATCACCGGCCGCTACAACAGCGACATCGCGGTGCTGGCGGTGAACGGCGACGACGTTACCGATACGGGGCGGCGCTTCCGGGGCGGGCGCGGGCCTTACGCCAACGCCATCACGCCCGACGGCAAATACATCCTCTCCGGCAATCTGCAGGGCGCCTTTCCGCCGCCCGGCGCGACGCCGCCGCCCCAGCCCGCGCCGGAAGCCGGACGCGGGCGCGGCGGCCGTGGCGGCCCGCCCAGCCGCAGCACCCTCTCGCTGACCGAAATCGCCACCGGCCGCGTCGCCGCGCAGGTGGAGACGGCGGGCCAGACGCCGGAGCATGTGGCGCTGTCCACCGACGGGCGCTTCGCGGCGGTGGTGATCCAGAATGGCAGCGGCAACCTGATCCGCACCAGCCCCAACTTCGCCACCACCACCGGCATCCTGGAGGTCTTCGCCGTGGGCGACGGCACGTTGACCAAGCTGGATCAGGCGGCCATCGGCCACTGGCCGCAGGGCGCGGCTTTCAGCGCCGACGGGCGCACCATCCTGGTGCAGAATGGCTATGAGCGGACCATCCAGGTCTTCCATCTGCGGGACGGCAAACTGGTCGAGGATGCCGCCGCCATGATTCGCCTGGGCGCACGCCCCGGCTCCATCGCCACCGCCCGCAGCCGCTAGCACTATTGTCATGGCCCGCGATCCTCCTTCGCCATTTCGTGGCTTCGGAGGACGGGTCCTCTTTCGCTGCCGCGCGGCTTCGGAGGACAGGCTGCGGGCCACCCAGGCCGACAACGCCGCGATGTGCCAGAAGAGGCACCGCGCCGCGATGCCCGGAAGAACTTGCCGCGAAGGGAAAGCTGTCTCCGCCTTATCCTGAGCCTGTCGAAGGATGAGGCGGCGCGGGAACTTCACCGCCCACAGGGCGTTTCCCGTTCCGAAGCCATTTCCCGGAACCGCGATATGTCCCTGCTCACCATTATTCTGGTCCTGATCGTCGTGGGCGTGCTGCTCTGGCTGATCAACAATTACATCCCGATGGATTCCAAGATCAAAGGCATCCTCAACGCCGTGGTGGTGATCCTGGTGGTGATCTGGCTTCTGCAAGCCTTCGGCGTGCTGGGCAGCCTCAACAACGTCCAGGTCCGTTAGCCGCTCGAAAAAGCACGACACGGCGCGCCTGCCGGGCGCGCCGTGTGCTTGCTGACGGTGATACTCAGGCGGCGGCTTCCGCGCGCTGCTTCAGCATCCGATAGGCCGGGGCGGAAATCACGAACGGCACCAAGGCGCGCAGGCCCACCCAGGCCGGCGTGGCCGCGCCATTCACCCGGCCATTCTCCATGATCAATTGCGTCGCCCGACAGGTGCCGCCCGCGCCCTGGCATGAAAGGCGAGGAAGCCGGTGAAGACCGCGATCACGGCCAGCCCCACTCAGACGCGGGGCATGCGAGAGGAAGCGCGCGTAAGCTTTCCTGGCGCCTATTTCGGCGCCGGGATCGCGTAGATGCGGAACGGATTGGGGTCGGCGTTGGCCAGCGCCGGGTCGCGCCAGTAATGCTGCTTCGATTCCTGCACCCAGATCACAGCACCCGCGGGCTGCACGCCCGTGGCGGTGCCATAGCCGTCCTTCAGCACCCTGACCGTGGCGGTGTCGCCGTTGAAGGTCAGCTCCGTCACCCGGTTGGCGCGGTTCTCGGCGATATAGAGCTTGCCGTTCTGCGCCCGCATCCCGTCCGGCCCGTCCAGCGGGATCGAGGTCGCGATCTCCACCGGCGCGCCCGCGCCGCCATCGGCGTTGATCGGGATGCGGTAGAGCTTGTTGGTCTGGACATTGTTGGCATAGAGCCGCTCGCCGACAAAGGCGATGCCGTCCACATTGGCTAGCTCCGGCGCCTTCAGCCACACCTCCAGCGCCGCCGCGCCGGGGCGCAAACGCAGGATCTGCCCGTTGGGCAGGTCGCTGAGATAGACGGTGCCGTCCGCCGCCACGGTGACGTCGTTGCAGGCATTGGTCGCGCCCGGCAGCGGCCAGGCGCCTTTGGGCTTGGCCGTGGCGATGTCGAAGGCGCGCAAGGCGGAGATGCGCTGGTCGATCGGCGGTGTGCGCGTCGCGGGCAAGGGGAAGGCGACGGTGCAGGCCCAAAGCGTATTCGTGCGGTGATCGGCCAGCACGCCCCAGCTCGAACTGCCGACGGAGGACAGGTCGATCCAGCGTTCCGCCGTCGCCTGGCCGGGGCGGGCGCGATAGATATAGGGTTGCAGCATCGCCCCGATCACCACCGTGCCGTCGGCCAGGGCCGTCACATTCTCGGGAAACACATTGGGATCGGGCAGGGTGATGGTGGTTACGCCCTGCGCCATCGCGCCGCCACAGGCGCCTGCCAGGATCGCCGCCGCCAGGAATGTCCGCATCTCCACCTCCCGTTATCTTCGGTCGCACGGCCGGACGGAAAAGTGGTGCCCACTTTTCCTGGCCGATGCTCCCAGCCGAAGTCACAGCTTCGCGGTGAAGCGCGCTTCGGTCTTGGCGGTAACTTCGTCCAGCGTGACGCCGGGCGCAAGTTCGATCAGCGTCAACCCGGTCTTGCCGCGCTCCAGGGTGAAGACGGCCAGGTCGGTGATCACCATGTCCACACAGGCCTTGCCGGTCAGGGGCAGGGCGCAGGTCTTCAGAAGCTTGGGCTCGCCCGCCTTGTTGGCATGCTCCATCACCACGATGACGCGCTTGACCCCCGCCACCAGGTCCATCGCCCCGCCCATGCCCTTCACCATCTTGCCGGGGATGGTCCAATTGGCGATGTCGCCATCCTCCGACACCTCCATCGCCCCCAGCACGGTGAGGTCGATATGCCCGCCCCGGATCATGGCGAAGGAATCGGCCGAGGAGAAATAGCTGGTCATCGGCAGTTCGGTGACGGTCTGCTTGCCGGCATTGATCAGGTCGGGGTCTTCCTCGCCCGGATAGGGGAAGGGCCCCATGCCCAGCATGCCGTTCTCGCTTTGCAGCGTCACGCGGATGCCGGGCGGGATATGGTTGGCCACCAGGGTCGGGATGCCGATGCCCAGATTGACATAGAAGCCGTCCTTGAGTTCGCGGGCGGCCCGCGCCGCCATCTGTTCGCGCGTCCAGGCCATCAGAGCGTCACTCCCAGCGTCGGGTCTTCGGGGCGCGGGCGGGTGGTTACGCGCTCGATATGCTTCTGGTAATTCGCGCCCTGGAAGATGCGCTGCACGAAGATGCCCGGCGTGTGGATGGCGTCGGGATCGAGTTCGCCCGGCTCGACCAGCTCCTCCACCTCCGCCACCGTCACCTTCCCCGCCGTCGCCATCATCGGATTGAAGTTGCGCGCGGTCTTCCGGTAAATCAGGTTGCCTTCGGTGTCGCCCTTCCAGGCCTTGACGATGGCCAGGTCGGCACGCAGCCAGGTCTCGCGCAGATAGGTCTGGCCTTCGAACATCTCCGTCGGCTTGCCTTGGGCCACCACCGTGCCGACGCCGGTGCGCGTATAGAAGGCGGGGATGCCCGCGCCCCCGGCGCGGATGCGCTCGGCCAGCGTGCCTTGCGGATTCAGCTCCAGCTCCAGCCGGCCGGTGAGATAGAGCTCCTCGAACAGCTTGTTCTCGCCGACATAGGAACTGATCATCTTGCGGATCTGGCCATTGTCCAGCAGCACCCACAGGCCATAGCCGTCGGCGCCGCAATTGTTGGAGATGACGGTGAGGTCCTTCACCCCATGGGCGCGCAGGGCGGCGATGCAGTTCTCCGGATTGCCGCAGAGGCCGAAGCCCCCCGCCATGATGGTCATGCCGTCGAACAAAAGGCCCGACAGGGCGCTGGCCGCGTCGGGATGTACTTTGCTGTCCGCCACGGCGTTCCCTCTTGTTATGTTGCGGTGCGGTATGATTGCTTGCGGCGCCGCACAATGGCAAGCCGGCGCCCGGAGAGCGACAAGCGGCTGTTTTCCTTGGATATTTTACGCCCGCCGGGCCGCTTTCTTGCGGCCCCGGTTCCCCTCCCGTACAACCGCCCGGTTTTCCGGCTTCTCGAGTCCCCATGAGCAAAGACAAAACCCCACGCCCCAAGGCGCGCCTGCCGCGCGGCTTCCGCGATCGCGGCGGGGCCGAGGTGGCGGCCGAGCGGGCGATGCTGGAAACCATCCGCAGGGTTTATGAGTCCTACGGCTTCGATCCGCTGGAGACCCCGGCCTTCGAATATACCGATGCGCTGGGCAAGTTCCTGCCCGACCTCGACCGGCCCAATGCGGGCGTCTTCTCGCTCAAGGACGATGACGAACAATGGCTGTCGCTGCGCTATGACCTGACCGCGCCGCTGGCCCGCCATGTCGCCGCCAATTTCCAGCACCTGGCCAAGCCCTTCCGTCGCTATGCGGTGGGCACGGTCTGGCGCAACGAAAAGCCCGGCCCCGGGCGCTTCCGCGAATTCACCCAGTTCGACGCCGACACGGTGGGCACCGCCAACCCGGCCGCCGACGCCGAGCTTCTGATGATGCTCTGCGATGCGCTGGAGGCGCTGGGCCTCAAGCGCGACGATTACCGGGTGAAGATCAACAACAGGAAGCTGCTGGACGGCGTGCTGGAAGTGGCGGGCGTGGGGCTGGAGGACGCGGCGCGCCGCGGCACGGTGCTGCGCGCCATCGACAAGCTGGACCGGCTGGGCGTCGCAGGCGTCTCGGCGCTGCTGGGCGAGGGGCGCAAGGACGAGAGCGGCGACTTCACCAAGGGGGCGGGGCTTTCGCCCGACCAGGCGCATCGCGTGCTGGCTTTCGTGGCGCCCGACGCCAGGGACGAGGAAGAACATCTCAACCAGGTGGCGCACCTGATCCGCAGCAGCGCCATCGGCGCGGAGGGCCTGAACGAACTGGAAGCCATCGTGGGGCTGCTGCAGGGCGCGGGCTATGGCCCCGACCGCGTGACCTTCGACACGGGCGTGGTGCGCGGCCTCGACTATTACACCGGTCCGGTCTGGGAAGCCGAACTGCTCATGCCCGTCACCAATGACGAGGGGCAGGAAGTGGTGTTCGGCTCCATCGCCTCGGGCGGGCGCTATGACGATCTGGTAGCGCGCTTCACCGGCCAGCGCGTGCCGGCGGCGGGCATCTCCATCGGCGTCAGCCGCCTGCTCTCGGCGCTGAAGGACCGCAAAGACGCGCTCGCGCCGCTGGTGGTGGTGACGGCGTTCGACAGGAACGACGCTGCGGGCGCGCTTGTCCTGGCGGCGGAATTGCGCGCGGGCGGCATCCGGGCCGAGGCTTATGTCGGCACGGGCAAGATGGGCGATCAGTTCAAATATGCCGACAAGCGCGGCGCCGCTATCGCCGTGGTCGAAGGCCCCGATGAACGCGCGCAAGGCGCCGTCACCTTGAAAGACCTGGCGCTGGGCGCCGAGCTGGCGAAGACGGTGGAAAGCCGCAGCCAGTGGGTGGCGAACCGCCAGGCGCAGGTCAGCGTCAAGCGCGCCGACATGGTCTCCGAAGTCCGGAAGATGCTGCAACGGGGTGACGGATGATGTTGCCCGTTCCAACCCTCCCCTTGAGGGAGGGTCGAAATTTGCGCAGCAAATTTCGGGGAGGGGTCCGCGCGAAGCGCGGCACGTCCTCGCCATGACGGCCTTTCCCTATTACGGCCCCGCCGACATCGACGCGCTGAATGCGCAAGCCGTGACGCTCCTGAAACTGTTCGCGGCGCGCGGCTATGCGCGCGAGGAGCCGTCGGTGCTGCAACCCGCCGCGCTCTTCCTCGACCGTTCGGGCGAGGAGATCCGCCGCCGCACCTTCACCCTCACCGATCCCGCCGGGCACGACCTGGCGCTGCGCCCCGACCTCACCATCCCCATCGCCAAACATCTGGTCGAGAGCGGCGCGGCCTTGCCCGCGCGGCGCAGCTATAACGGCCCGGTCTTCCGCCATGAGCCTTCAAAAAGTCCAAGGGGCGGCGGCCAGCCGGTGCAGTTCTTCCAGGCGGGCGTCGAACTGTTCGGCGAGGCCGACCGGGCGCAGGGCGATGCCGAAATCCTCTCCCTCGCCATCGAAGCCTTGCGCGCGGCGGGCCTCAAGGATTTCACCATCCGCCTGGGCGATCTGGGCCTGTTCGGCGCGCTGGTGGATGCCCTCGAACTGCCCGCGCACTGGCGCTCGCGCCTCAAGCGGCATTTCTGGCGCGCGGGCTATGTCGAGACGCTGCTCGACCGCATCGGCCATGGCGAGGAAACCTCGCGCCTGCCGCAGAACGAAGCGGACATCGCCGCCCTGCTGGACGAGCAGGGCAATGCCCCGCCCGCCGGCCGCAGCCGCGCGGAAGTGATCGCGCGCGCCCGCGCCGAGGCGGCGGAAGTGCTCAAGCTCGACGGCAATGTGGCGGGGGCGATCACGCGGCTGCTCGACATCTCCGCGCCCATCGAGAAGGCGCTGGCCGACATCCGCGCCCTGCTCAAGACCGCGGGCATCGCCCTCGATGCCGAGCTGGCGGCGGTGGAGGCGCGCCTGGCGCTCCTGAAGACGCTGGGGGTGGACCTTGCGCGCATCGAGTTCAACGCCCATTTCGGCCGCAACATGGAATATTATACCGGCTTCGTCTTTGAACTGCGCAGCGCCGATGGCGCGACCGAACTGGCGGGCGGCGGCCGCTACGACAATCTGCTCGAACTCTTGGGCGCGAAGCGGCCCATCACCGCGGTGGGCTGCGCCATCCACACCGAAAAGCTGCTGGCGGCGGTGAAGGGGGCGGCATGAACAGTTCGTCTTCAACCAGGTTGGCCATCGCCATTCCCTCCAAGGGCCGCCTGAAAGAGGCGTGCAGCGAATGGTTCGCCGCGCGCGGACTCACGCTGGAGCAGGAGGCGGGCTCGCGCGGCTATCGCGCCCGCTTCGCCGGGCACCCGGACATGGAGGTGATGCTGCTCTCGGCGGGCGAGATCGCCAACGCGCTGCTGGCGGGCGATGTGCATCTGGGCGTCACCGGCGAAGACCTGCTGCGGGAGGCGGCGCCCGAACTGGAAGGCCGCCTGCATCTGGCGTTGCCCATGGGCTTCGGTTTCGCCGATGTGGTGGTGGCGGTGTCGCGCTACTGGATCGACGTTTCCACCATGGCCGACCTGGACGATGTCTGCGCCGCCTTCGCCGCCACACACAAAAAGCGCCTGCGCGTGGCGACCAAATATGCCGCGCTGACGCGCGCCTTTTTCGCCCATAACGGCATCGCCGATTATCGCATCGTGCCCAGCGCCGGAGCGACCGAAGGCGCCCCCGCCGCAGGCACGGCCGAGGTGATCGTGGATATCACCACCACCGGCGCCACCCTGCGCGACAATGGCCTGAAGGTGCTCGACGACGGCGTGATCCTCAAAAGCCAGGCTCAGCTCGCCGCCTCCCTCACCGCCGCGTGGGACGAGGGCGCCCGGGCCGCCTGCGAAAAACTGTTCGCCGCCATCGGCGCGGAGTATCCGGCGCTGGCCCGCCAGCTTTGACCGCGTCCTGACCTCCGGATCGGCTTCATCCTGAACGCGCCGAAGCCTTCATCCCGAAACGCGTCGAAGCCTCATCCTGAGCTTGTCGAAGGATGAGGCGCGCCGCACTGCCGCGTCGCCGCGTTCCCTCCTATCCACCTGCCGCGCGGAACCAATGCTGCAAGCGCCGCCGGGAGATGGCGGCAGAATACCCTGCCTGCATATCCACGCTGACCCCGGCGCCCTGCGCGCCTACACTCAAGCGTGTGGAAGGACGGCGGGAAAAGGGGAAGGCCCCCTCGATTTCGGAAGGTTCGAATGGGTGCGAAAATCAAGCCCTGGATTGCGGTTAAGAAGAAACGCGGCGGCCAGCCGGGCAACCGCAACCGGCTGGTCCATGGCTTCTACAGCAAGGCCGCGCGCGCCGATCGCGCCCGCCGCCGCGCCGCGCTCGTGCTCTTTCTCGCCCGGTGCGATGCGGCGATCACCCGGGCCTATGCGCTGCGCGCAAAAGCTATGGCGGGATCACGCCCGGCCCCGCCATCTCGCGGATGTCGGCATCGGCCATGTGCTGCGCCTTCCAGCGCATCGCCGTCTCGATGCGGCTGCGGCCCGAGGGGTGGGCGGAGAACAGCGCCTCCTCGGTCCCGCCCGGCTCCAGCTTGCGATAGGGCGCCAGTTTCAGCATCACGCTGGCGAAGGCGTCGGGCTTGCGCGCCGCGTTCAGGCCATAGAGATCGGCCTGCTGCTCGGCGGTGCGGCTGATGGCATTGGACAGAGGCATCGCCAGCACCGCGAACAGGCTCAAAAGCGCCACCAGCGCGGGCAGGCTTGCCACATCCTCCACCCGCCGCACCTGCCAGGTACCGCCGAACAGATCGGCGGCGAGAGTGAAGGCCCAGGCGGTGAAGCCGAAGCCCAGCAGGATCAGAAGCCCCTGCATCAGCACGGCGCGGGTGGCATGGCCCATCACATAATGGCCCATCTCATGGGCCAGCACCGCCAGCACTTCCTCCTCGGTTCCGCCCGCCAGCAGATTGTCGTTCAGGGTGATGCGGGTGGTGCCCCAGAAGCCCGAAACATCGGCGCCGATGCGGCTGGTGCGGCGCGAGGCGTCGGAGACGTAGATATCCTCGGCGGGCACCTGGTTGGCGGCCGCCAGCGCCGCGATCCTGGTCTTGAGCGGCCCGTCCGCCAGCGGCGCATGATCATAGAACAAAGGCGCGATGAAGACCGGCCAGACCGTCAGCTTCACCACCAGGAACAGGATCGCCAGCGCGCCGCCCCACAGCCACCAGGCCTCGCGCGCGGCGCGGATCACCGCATAGAGGATGGGCAGGCACACCAGCGCCGCGCCCAGCGTCAACAGCCAGGCGATAACGAAGTCCGTCAGCCAGGCCGGGAAGCTCTGGTTCGACAGGCCATAGGCATGCTCGCGGAAGAAGCCTTCATAGAGCGCCAGCGGAAAGGCCAGGAGCGCCATCACGCTGACATAGACCGCCGCATAGAGCATCACCTGATAGGTGCGCACGCGCGTGCGCTCCTCCACCCCGTCGCGCAGACGCGCCGACAGGCCCAGCCCCATCCAGAGCCCCGCAACGGCGATGGCCCAGACCAGGTTGAGCAGGATCAGCCAATAGCCGCCATGGGCATAGGTATCGGAGCGTTCGCGCGCTTCGCCCGCCACCCGCGCCAGATAGCCGCGCGTCGCCTGTTCCACATCCAGTTTGGGCGTGGAATCCAGCACCGGCAGGGGCGTGCTCTCGATCTGCACCGTGGGCGCGGCGCGGGGGCCTTCCTGGGCTTGGGCCTGGGCCTGTGCCACCGGCGCGGCCAGGGCCAGCATCAGGGCAAGCAGCAGCGCGGCGCATCCTGTCAGCCGGTTCATGCCATCCTCCTTCAATCGGCTTTTCTTGGGCGATGCGGCCGGGCGACCCTAACAGATGCGGCCGGGCCTGCCATTCAATTTCCATGTTGCGGGCGTTAGAGCGGTTCCAGGAAAAGTATGTAGCGTTGGTACGCTGCCGCTACCAACTCCGTCCGGAACCGCGACAAAACAAAGAGCCGGAGCATTTTCGCGATTCGGAGAAACGCGAAAATGCTCTAGTGTGGCCCGATGATCCGGCGCTTTCTTTTCCCTTCGGTCATGTTGGTCTTTGTGCAACCTGTGCTGGCGCAGGACAGCGCCCGCTATGGCCGCTGCCTCGAAACCGCCGGGAAGAACGGCGCCATCGCGCTGGCCGATGCACAGGCCTGGGCGAAGTCGGGCGGCGGCACGCCCGCCCAGCATTGCGCCGCCGTAGCCGAAGTGCAGTTGAAGCGCTATGCGGCGGCGGCGGCGCGGCTGGAAGGGCTGGCGCGCGCCGCCGCCACGCCCGGCCATATGCGCGCCGAGCTGTTCGCCCAGGCGGGCAATGCCTGGCTGCTGGGCGGCAACGGCGCCAGGGCGGCGGCCAGCCTCAAGGCGGCGCTTACCCTGTCGGCGGGCGATGCCGATCTCTATGCCGACCTTGGCCGCGCCGAGGCGATGATCCGCAACTGGCGCGAGGCGGTGCAGCACCTCACCACCGCCATCGCCATGCGGCCCGGAAGTCCCGAACTGCTGTTGCTGCGCGCCAGCGCCCGGCGCGCGCTGCGCCAGTACAAGCCCGCGCTGGAAGACCTCAATGCGGCGCTCAAGATGCGGCCGGGCGACGCCGCCATCCTGATGGAGCGCGGCCTGCTGCGGCGCGACCTGGGCGATCTGGGCGGCGCGCGCACCGATTTCACCGCCGCGCAGAAGGGCGGCTCGCCCGCCATCCGGGCCGAGGCCGCCGCGGCGCTGGACGCGCTCAAGTGAGGGCCGCGTCCCACTCCGCGATCACATCGGCATCGCTTTCGCGGCCATCGCGCAGGGCTTGCAACTCTTCACGCGATAGAAGCCGCGACAGCGCCCATACCGCCGCGCCGCGCACCAAAGCCGACTCGTCGGCGAGGAGCGCCTTCGCCGCCCCCGCCAAACCGGGCGCGCCGCTGTTGCCGATGGCGGTCAGCACGTTGCGCAGGAAGCGGGCGCGGCCGATGCGCTTGACCGGCGACTTGGCGAACAGCGCGCGGAAGCTCGCGTCATCCAGCGCCGCCAGTTCGGCCAGGCCGGGCGCGCGCAAGCTCTCGCGCGCCTGCAAGGCGATCTCCCGCGCCGTGCTGGCGAACTTGTTCCAGGGGCAGACCGCCAGGCAGTCGTCGCAGCCATAGATGCGGTTGCCGATCCGCTCGCGGAAATCGCGCGGGATCGGGCCTTTGTTCTCGATGGTGAGGTAGGAGATGCAGCGCCGCGCATCCAGCCTGTAAGGCGCCGGAAAAGCATCGGTGGGGCAGGCGTCCAGGCAGTTGCGGCAGGTGCCGCAATGATCTTCCTCCGCCGCGTCGGGCGGAAGCTCGAGGGTGGTGAAGACCGAGCCCAGGAAGAGCCAGGCGCCGAAATCCCGGCTCACCAGATTGGTGTGCTTGCCCTGCCAGCCGATCCCCGCCCGCGCCGCCAGCGGCTTTTCCATCACCGGCGCGGTGTCCACGAAGACTTTCACATCGGCCTTGAACGCTCGGGCAACAACACCGCCCAGCGCCTTGAGCTTCTTCTTCACCAGGTCGTGATAATCGTCGCCCCGCGCATAGACCGAGATCGCGCCCCTGGTCTTCGCCGCCAGCAGCGCCAGCGGATCGTCCTTGGGGCCGTAATTGAGGCCCAGCATGATGACGCTCTTGGCCTCGGGCCACAGCGCCGCCGGATCGGCGCGCCATTCGCGCCGCGCCTCCATCCAGTCCATGCCGCCATGATGGCCCGCCGCCAGGAATTCGCTCAGTCTTTCGCGCTGCCGCGCCGAGCCCTGGGCGCGGGTGATGCGCGCCACATCGAAGCCCTGCGCCAGCGCCTCTTTCAGGATCAGCGCCTTGGCGTCTTCGCCCGGGGCGCACGGCGCCTTGGCCCGCGGCGGCGCCCGCTCAGAAATCGAGATCGGCATAATGCATGGCCGGCGGCTGGCCCGGCACGCGGTCGCCCAAGAGCGAGCGGAAGCTGGGGCGCGACTTGATGCGCACATACCATTCGGCCGCGGCGGGAAACTCCGTCCAGGGCACTTCGCCCAGATAGTCCAGCACCGACAATTGCGCCGCCACCGCGAAGTCGCCCAGGCTGGGCGCCCGCCCGGCCAGGTTGCCATTGGCCTCGGCGGCGCGGCCGATGGCGGGCAGCGCCACCTTCAGCTCTTCGCGTCCGGCGCGGATCAGGTTCATGTCGGGGGCGCGGCGGTGCGGCGCGCCGGTATAGCGCTGGCCGCCTTTCTCATAGGCGATGCGCTGCGTCACCTGCTCATGGAAGGCGCCCATCGCCCAGTCCAGCCAGCGCAGCGATTCCCGCCGCTCGGCATCGTCGGCGGGCGCCAGGGGATGGTCGGGATAATTGGCCTCCAGATGGTCGATGATCGCCCACAGGCCCACGGCGCGGGTGCCGTCCAGATCCACAAAGACCGGCATCGGGTTGCGTGCATCCTCGGCCTGGACCGGATCGCAGGCCACCCGTTTCTCCGCCACCGCCAGGCGGGCCAGGCGGCAGGAGGGCGAGAGCATCAGATGGATCAGGCGGCGCATCGTTCTTCCGATAGCGAACCCATGCGCCAAAGAAAAGCGCCCCGGCCCTCAGCGCAGGCAAAAGTCCAGCCCGTCCCGCGCCACCATGGCGCTGCGTCCCTGAATGGAACTGGTGCGGCGGGCGACATAGGGGCCCGGCCGAGCCGCCCGCCAGCGGTGCGGATTGGGCAGCACCGCCGCCAGCCGCGCGGCCTGCAGCCCGGTAAGGCGGCTGGCATCGGTTCCGAAATAATGCTCGGCCGCCGCCTGGGCGCCGAAGATGCCGTCGCCCCAGTCCACCAGGTTGAGATAGGCGGTCATGATGCGTTCCTTGGGCCAGAGCGCCTCCAGGAGCACGGTGAGATAGGTCTCGACGCCCTTGCGCAGCCAGCCGCCGCGATAGCCCAGGAACAGGGTGCGGGCGGTCTGCTGGCTGATGGTGCTGGCCCCGCGCAAGGGTTCGTCGGGATTGCGGCGGTGTTCTTCGATCGCCTTGTTGATGGCCTCGATGTCGAAGCCCCAATGGCGGCAGAAATTCTGGTCCTCGGCGGCGATCACCGCCCGCTCCAGCCGGGGCGTGATGTCGCCGCGCCAGCGGTAATGCACGCCCTTGCCCTCCACCAGGCTCACCAGCATGGCCGGGGTGCCGGGAATGGGCAGGAAACGGAAGACCAGCAGCGCCAGGATGGGGGCGGGCACCAGGAAGACGAACGCCAGGAAGAGGATGCGCCGCACCCAGCCCCAGCGCGACCAGCGCGCCCTGATTCCCCATGTCCCCATGGGCGCAGCATAGCAAAAGTTGGCCCCGCCGCTTCGGGGATGTTAGGTCTGAAGGCCCGAATCCGCCGGACCTGCGCATGCCCGATTTCCTTGCCGCCTTCATCCTCGGTGTCGTCGAGGGCCTGACCGAATTCCTGCCCGTCTCCTCCACCGCGCATCTGCTGATCACCGAGATGCTGATGGGCTACCACCCGCCGGGCGAGGTGCTGCCCATCGTGATCCAGTTCGGCGCCATCCTGGCGGTGGTGGCGGTCTATTGGCGCAAATTCTGGACCGTGGCGGTGACGCTGCCCAACTCGGCGGAGTCGCGGCATTTCGTGCTGACGGTGCTGGTGGGTTTCCTGCCCTCGGCGGTGGCGGGGCTTCTGCTGCACGGCTTCATCAAGGAGGTGCTGTTCGCCCGCGATGTCGCGCCCTTGGTGATCGCGGTCTCGCTCACCCTGGGCGGCATCCTGATCCTGGTGCTGGAGCGCCACCGCCCCGTGCCCCGCTTCACCGATGGCGACCGGCTGCCGCTTGCCAAGGCGTTCCAGATCGGGCTCTGCCAGGTGCTGGCGATCTTCCCCGGCGTCTCGCGCTCGGGCGCCACCATCCTGGGCGGCGAGCTGCTGGGCGTGGGCCGCGCCGCGGCGGCGCATTTCACCTTCTATCTGGCGGTGCCGACCATGCTGGGGGCGACGGTGCTGGACATCTACAAGAATCTGGACGCGCTGGCCGCCGCGGCCTGGGCCGATATCGGCGTCGCCTTCGTCACCGCCTTCCTAGTGGCGCTGGTGGTGGTGAAGGGCTTCATCGGCTTCATCAGCCGCTATGGCCTTGCGCCGTTCGGCTGGTACCGCATCCTGGCGGGGCTTGGCCTTCTGCTCTGGATCGTGCTGGCCTGATCCGCCGTTGCGGGCGGACAAGGCTTTTCCTATTTTTGCGCAGGGACAGGCCTTCTCGAAAGCAGAATGACCGCGCCTGTGGACGAAACGCTTGTGGAAGAGGCTCGCGCGCTGCACCGGGCGGGCGACCTGGCCGGAGCTGCGGCGGCCTATACCGGCTTGCTGCAAGCGGCGCCGGACGACCATGATCTCAATCTCGGCCTGGGCGCGGTGCTGTGCGCCATGGGCCGCGGCGGCGATGCCATCGTCCATCTGGAGCGTTGCCTCAGGATCCGCACCGATGTCGCCGAAGTCTATTTCCAGCGTGCCGCGGCGCGGGTGGGTCTCGGACGGGTCACCGACGCGATCGCAGACATCGGCGAAGGTCTCAAGCGCGCGCCCGGCAATGCCGAGGCACTGATCACGCTTATCGCCTCGCTGCAGAAGCTGGGACGCTACGGGGACCTGCTGGAGCCCCTGGAGCGGCTAGCGGCGCTCAGGCCGGAGATGAAGGAAATCGCGGGCGTGCGGCTGGAGGCGGCGCAGGCCCTGTGCGACTGGGATATGGTAGAGAGGCTTCGCACCGAGCTGGAAGCGCCGATCCGGCAGGGCAGAGTGATCGTCCAGCCCCAGGCCCTGCTGATGACCTTCGACGATCCGGTCCTGCTGCGCGCGGGCACCGAACATTATCAACGCCACTATCTGCGCGACGTGCCGGAGCCGCCGCCGCCCGCCTATGTCGCCCGCTGCGGCAGGATCCGCGTCGCTTATGTTTCCGCCGATTTCCGCAACCATGCGACCGCCAACCTCATCAGCGACCTGATCGCACGCCATGACCGGACGCGCTTCGAGATCATCGGCGTCTCAACCGGGCCGGACGATGGCAGTTATATGCGGTCCTGGCTCATCCGCAAATTCGACCGCTTCCTCGACGCGACGGGCAAGCATGACCGGCAGGTCGCCGATGCGCTGCGGGCGATGGAGACGGACATCGCGGTTGATCTCAACGGGCATACTCGCGCGGGCAGGCCGGGCCTCTTCAAGCTGCGGGTCGCCCCGGTGCAGGTCAATTTCCTGGGCTTTCCCGGCACCATGGCGGCGGATTTCATGGACTACCTTATCGCCGATCAGGTGCTGGTGCTCGATGCAGATCAAGCGCATTACAGCGAGCACATCGTGCATCTGCCGGATTCCTACCAACCCAACAGCCCCATGCGGCCCCGGCCGCCCCCGCCGGCGCGCGGCGCGGTGCAGCTGCCCGAAAAGGGCTTCGTCTTCTGCAGCTTCAACCAGCATATCAAGATCACACGGCCCGTCTTCGGCATCTGGATGGAGCTTCTGGCGCAGGTGCCGGGCAGTGTGCTTTGGCTCCTGAAGGACACGGCGGATGCGCCGCTGCGTGCCGCCGCCCAGGGGTGTGGCATCGACCCCGCCCGGCTGGTGTTCGCGCCCAAGATGGGGCTGCATGAGCATCTGGCCCGCATCGGGCTCGCTGACTTGGCGCTCGATACCGCGCCCTGCAACGGCCACACCACCACCAGCGACGCGCTCTGGATGGGGGTTCCCGTCGTCACTGTTGCGGGCAGGGCCTTCGCCGGACGCGTCTCGGCCAGCCTGCTGAGCGCCTGCGCCCTGCCGCAGCTGGTGGCGCCGTCGCTGGAGGCATATCGGGACCTAGCACTGGGCCTGGCGCGCGACCCGCACAGGCTCGGCGCCTTGCGGCGACATCTATCGGACAAGCGCGCCAGCCTGCCTTTGTTCGACGCCGAGCGCTTTTGCCGCAATATCGAGAAGGCCTACACGGTCATGGCAAAGAATGCCCGCCGCTACCGCGCCCCCGCCGGTTTCCAGGTAGGGTGAGCGGCGCGGGCGTCCGCTCAGCCGAGCCGCACCAGGACGGCGTACTGGCCCTTGGCACGATAGCGCCAGAGATAAGCGGGCGCCTCGGCCTCCACCGAATTGGGGCGGATGCCCAGATCGGCCAGCGTCAGCGCGCCGGGGGACACAACATTGTCGCCGCTCTTCAGCAGCCGCACCTGGTCGAGCGTCAAGGGCGGCTTGGGCAGGAATTGCAGGAAGAAGCCCATGAAGCCGGCCAGGCCGAAGGGCAGGGGCAGCAAGAGGCGCCTGCGGCCGGTCGCGGTCAGGACGAATTCCAGCAATTGCCGGAAGCTGTAGACTGTCGGCCCGCCCAGTTCATAGGTCTTGCCGGGCGCCGCCTCGCTTTCCAGCGCCGTGGCGATGGCGGCGGCGACGTCGCCGACAAAGACCGGCTGGAAGCGGGTCTTTCCGCCGCCCACCAGGGGCAGCGCCGGGGACATCCGCGCCATGGCGGCGAAGCGGTTGAAGAAGTCGTCTTCCGGCCCGAAGACGATGGACGGGCGCAGGATGGTGGCGGCGGGGAAGGCCTCGCGCATCCGGCGTTCGCCTTCGGCCTTGGTTTGGGCATAGTGCGCCGCGGAGTCCTTGTCGGCGCCGATGGCGGAAATATGCACGACTGCGGCGACGCCCGCCGCCGCGGCGGCTTCGGCGACATGGCCCGCGCCCCTGGCCTGCACATCCTCGAAGCTCTGGCCGCGCTCGAACAGGATGCCGCAGAGATTGACCACCGCATCCGAACCGGCCAGCGCCGACGCCACCTGCTCCTTGTCGGCGATGTCGCACCTCACCAGCTCGATCTGGCCGACATGGCCCAGCGGGCGCAGGAAGAAGCCGCGGGCGGGGCGGCGCGACGCCACCTTGATGCGCCAGCCCGCCTTGGCCAGCGCCCGCACCGTGTGGCGGCCCAGAAAGCCCGTGCCGCCGAAGATCGTGACCAGTTTGCCGTTCATCGCCGAAAACCCAAGAAAGACGTGCCTCTATAGAACCCGGCCGGGGGCCGCAAAACGGCCAAATCGCCGCGTCAGCGCCGCGCCAGCGGCATGCCCAGGGCGGGGCGGCCGTCGAATCGCTCGCCCGCATTGGGGCCGTGCTGGTTCACATAATGCATGAAGACCTGCACGAGCTGCTCGCCCTCATAGGGCTTGCGCCAATGGGTCAGTTCGATGCCGTGATAGATCAGCGCATCGCCCGGGTTGAGCATGGCGGCGGCCTGGACCTTGTCCCGGCCCTGAATGCACAGCGCCCAGGGCGTGGCGGGCGTCTGGCCCAGGCACAGGCTGACGCTGATCTCGCAGGCCCGGCGGTCGCGATGGGGCCGCAGCGCGTCGCCCGTCTTGTAGATGCGGGCATAGGAATAGGTCGGATAAAGCGCCAGTCCGGTGCAATATTCCACGCGGGGCAGCAGCGCGTTCATTAGCCCGTCCATCACAGGATCGCCATAGATGGCGGGGATGTCGGTGCCCAGCGTCGAATCGATGGTCAGGGTCCCGGTCTTGAGGCGCGTCAGCATGTGATCGCGCGCCATCGCCACCTGGGCGGGCGGCGCCAGCGGGGCGATGACCACGAAGCCCTGGCGCTCGAAGGCGCCGGCGATGGCGGGGTCGTGCGGAACGGTGGCGGCGTGGGTGCTCATGGCGGGAACTTACCCTTTCACGGCGGGAAGGCCCAGCCCCGCGCGGCGGTCGAAGATCTGCGCCGCATGGGGGCCGTTGCGGTCCACATAATGCAGGAAAACCTGGGCGAGGCGGCGGCCGGGATAGGCCTCGCGCCAGTGCGCCAGCTCGATGCCGCGATAGATCAGGGCGTCGCCGGGCCTGAGGATGGCGGCAAAGTCCTTGCCCGCATGGTCGCGCAGCCAGAGCGGCCAGGGCTCGTCCGGGTCCTGGCCCAGATTGAGGCTGATGCTGATCTCGCAGGCCTCGCGGTCGCGATGGGGTGTCAGCACATCGCCATGCTTGTAGATGCGGGCGAAGGAATAGGTGGGATAGAGGGCAAGGCCGGTGAGGAACTCCATCTTCGGGCCCAACCGCGCCAGGAGCCGCTCCATCTCGAGGTCGCCATACATGCAGGGCGTCTCGGGCACGAATTCGTCGGCCAGGCTCATGAAGCCGTCCCGGTGGCTCTGGTCCATATAGGCGCTGAGGGTCCTGGCTTCCTCGGGGGAGATCATGCCGGGAACCACGGCATAGCGCTGCCGCGCGAACAGAGCGGCCAGGGACGAGACGGCGGCAGGCTGGGGCTGCATGGGCCGATTTTAAGGCAGCGCGGCCCCGGCCAGGAAGAGGGCGGTCGGGCCGGAGCGCTCCGGAAAAGCGGCGATTGACTTGGAGCGGGGCGGCCCCTAAACACCGCCCCCTACCGGTTGGCCCTTTGGGGACCAGCCCCGTGCCCAGATGGCGGAATTGGTAGACGCACTAGTTTCAGGTACTAGCGCTTCACGGCGTGGAGGTTCGAGTCCTCTTCTGGGCACCATCCGTCTTCCGGTCTGTTTGCCGGACCATCTCCTGACAGCAAGCCTTTAATGATCGCCCGGATGCATGCCGGTCTGCGTGGCGAGGAGGGCGCGCAAGGAGGCGACGGAGGCCGGACCGAAATTGGGCAGCGACAGCAGGTTGCGGTCGGTCCATTCGCCCGCTTCTTCCAGGGTGCGGACGCCGCCGCGCAGCAGCGCATTCACCGCCCGTTTCGGCAAGGGCACCTCGGTCAGGGGCCGCTCGGTTCGATTCTTCTCCAGCATGGGGATCTCCGGGGACGTTCGGACTTCAGGAAGGGCGGGCGGGCCTCACGCCACGGCCGGTTGCCGTTCGCATGTCGTGGGCGGGTCGATCGGCGGCAGCGCGATGCGCAGATCGTTGGCGTTGCGCGCGGTCCGGCGCGCCGGTCGCGATCTCAAGCAGATGCTCGCCATAGCCGAACTGCATCACTCCGCCATCCGCCATGTCCCAGCTCCATCATGCAGGAAACGAGTCTTACATGATATTGCGACTTACTCGCAAGTAGATTTGCAGGCGGACTTGGGCGTGGGTCAGGCGCGGGCGCTCATCAGCCGGAGAGCCCTGGGAACAGCGGCGGAGACGATGGAGGCATGATCCTCCTGGGCCAGAACCTCGAAATCCAGCCCGCCTTCCGGCATTCGCGGCCGGATCGCGCGGACCAATTCTTCCGCATTCGCGATCATGCGCCGCTGCTGGCGCCGCGCCAGGATGGCATCGGCACCGTCCTTGCCGCGCTGCCAAGGGGGCAGGGCGGCTTCCCATTCCCCCACACAGAGCAGCAGCCGCTTCTGCCTCAGATCGGCCTTTGCGAGCGCCGCAAAGAGGCGATCCCTGTCCCACCAGAGGGAAGGGCTGATCGCGGCATAGGCGGCAAAGGCATCGGGCCGCGCCGCCAGCGCCCAGAGCGTGAAGAAGCCCGCCAGCGAATGGCCGAACAGGGTCAGCCGGTTGCGATCGAGCGGACGGTCGGCCGCGAGGGACGGCGTCAGTTCATCAGCGAGGAACGCCAGAAAGTCCGGCGCGCCGCCCGATCCGTCCACCGCCGGGTTCGGGGTGGTGAAGTCGCGTTGGCGCTGGCCGGTATCATAAAGAGTGTCATCCGGATGGGTGACGCCGATGACGATGGCCTGCTGCACGCCCGTCGCGTCGGGGCGCCGCGCCATCCGCTTGACCGCTTCCACGCAGGTCCCGAAGCAGCCCGTGGCATCGAGCAGCAGGATCGCCGGAAAGCCCTCTGGCGGGGCGGGCACGGCTGGCTGCCAGACCAGAATCCGATAAGACTGGCCATTGGACCGGGATTGGAACAGCCGTTCTTCCGTCTGCGGTGGTGTCCAGCCCATTCGTCCTCGCGGATTCCTCTTCTGCCGAAGCTATATGGCGTCTGCGCCCGGCGCGGGCACTAAAGTTATGATAATGATATTCATTTGCAATGCAGCGGACGGCCAGTGTATAAGGCCGGACCGATTGGAACCCGCGCCAGACTGAGCCCACGGAAAAGAAGGAATGACAAGCAACCGCTTCCGTTCGCACGGCCTGTTGGCCGCTCTGGCCCTGCTGCTGGGCTGCGCCTTTCTTCTTACTTCTTACGCGCCTGCCGAAGCACAGGTCCGCCTGACGGACATTCGCGGCCGCACGGTCAGCATCGAAAAGCCGGTGCGCAAGCTTTCGATCGATGACGGCCGCTATCTCATTGCTCTGGCACTGATCCATCCCGATCCCGTCAGCCTGATCGCCGCCTGGCCGCAGGACGTGAACCGGCTGGGCCCAGACACCTATGCGCAGTTCACCCGCAAATCGCCGGGCCTGGCGTCGCTGCCCAAGGTCGCCAGTTCGGCGGGCACCTTCGACGTGGAATCGGTCCTGGCCGCCGCGCCCGACGTGGCCGTGGTCTCGCTGGAAAGCGGCGTGACCGACGCCCAGATGGCGCAGCTTCAGGCCGCCGGCATCCCGGTGGTGGTGGTGGATTTCTTCGTCAAGCCGTTCAGCAATCTGGAGCCCAGCCTGCGCATCCTGGGCCAGCTTGCCGGGCGCACGCAGCAGGCCAACGCCTTTATCGCCTATCGCGCGGCGCACATGAAGACCATCTCCGACCGCGTCGCCCGCGTCGCGGTCAACGCCCGGCCGCTGGTCTTCCTGGAAGCCCATGCGGGCATGAGCGGGGACTGCTGCAATGCCCCGGGGCGCGGCAATATCGGCGATTATATCGACTTTGTCGGCGGCCGGAATCTGGGCGCCGAGGTGATCCAGCAATCCTTCGGCAAGCTGAATGTCGAATATGTGATCTCGCGCGATCCCAAGGTCTATATCGCCACGGGCGGCCCGCATCTGGAGAAGGCGGGCGGGCTGGTGGTGGGGCCGGGCTTCAGCGACGAGCGCGCCCGCGCCTCGCTGGCGAAGATCGCCGCGCGCAAGGGCATCGCCGGGCTTTCCGCCGTCAAGGCGGGCAATGTCCATGGCTTCTCGCACCAGCTCATCAATTCGCCGCTGGACATTGTGGCGATCGAGACCTTCGCCAAATGGATCCATCCGGAGATATTCAAGGACCTGGACCCGAAGCGCACCCTGAACGAGATCAACCAGCGCTTCCTGGCCATCCCCTATGCCGCCTCCTATTGGGTCGACCTCAAATAGCTCTTTTCAGCATACGCAATTCTCTAGGGAGTATGATATGACCGAGTTTCCGAAATCCGGCAGCGCCATGCGCAGGCTGATGCTCTGCACCATCGCGGGGGCGAGCCTGGTGGCCACCATGGCCTGGGCCGCGCCCGCCATCGAGAAGAGCGTGAAGGTGGCGCCGGGCGTGTATGAGGTGGTGGTGAGCCCCTCCAGCAAGACCGTCTATGTCGCCGCCGCCGGCGGCCGCGGCGCGACCAGCGCCAAGATCGTGACCTTCGACGCGACGACGCTGGCCCAGAAGGGTGAGATCGACGTGTCGGCCGCGCCGCTGTTCGGCCTGGGGCTGAACGAGGCCACCCAGACGCTCTATGGCACGGGCACCCGCGCCGGCGTGCTGAGCGCCATCGACCTCAAGACCGGCAAGGTCGCCGCCAGCATCACCGATCCGTCGCCGGGCGGCTCCAACGCGCATCTGCGCGAGGTCGCCGTGGACCAGGCCACCAACACCATCTATGCCACGGTGGTGGGCTCGCGCGGCGCCGCCAATCCCGACGCCCCCAAGGGCGAATTGTGGGTGATCGACGGCAAGAGCCACAAGGTGACGCAGGTCGTCACCAGCCCGGCCCAGACCGTGGTCGGCGTGGCCTTCGATCCGTCCACGCGGCGCGTCTACACCACCGATATGGTGGGCCATCAGATCGTGGTCTTCGACGCCGCCGCCGGTCACAAGCAGGTCGCGACCTGGCCCGCGGGCGGCGAGCAGCCCATGAACATCGCCGTGGACACCGCGGGTTCGCGCATCTTCGTCTCCAACCAGGGCACCGGCACGCTCACCGTGATCGACACCAAGTCGGGCAAGCTGATCAAGTCCATCCCGACGGGCGGCGGCGCGCTGTCGGTCGCCTATGCGCCCAAGAACGGGCATGTCTATGTCACCAACCGCAATGCGGGCACGACCTCGGTGGTGGACGCCAAGAGCCTTGAGGTGATCGCCAACCTGCCGACCGGCTCCATGCCCCAGACCGTGACGGTGGATCATGCGACCGGCCTGGTCTATGTGACCAACAAGGCCCGTGCGGGCGGCGGCCGCGGCCGGGGCGCCGCGTCTGCGCCCGCCACGCCGCCTGCGCCGCCGGCGGAAGACCCCAATGGCGACACGCTCACGCTGATCCGTCCGTAACGGATCGGAAAATGAACCAGGGCGTCCGGCGCGCGCCGGGCGCCCTTTTTCATGCCTCCAGTACGTCGTCCACCATCACATGCAGGCCCGACTCATCCTTTTGGACGCGGGCCACGACGCGATAGATCTCGGCCAGCAGGGGCGGGGTGATCGCTTCCTCCGGCGCGCCATAGGCGGCGATGGCGCCTCTGGACAGCACCATCACCTTGTTGGACCAGCGCGCGGCGATGGCCAGGTCGTGCAGCACCATGATCACGATCATGCCGCGTTCCCGCGCCAGGTCGCGCACCAGCTTCATCACCCGCAACTGATAGTTCAGGTCGAGCGCGCTGATCGGCTCGTCCAGCAGGAGCACGCGCGGGCCGCGCACCAGCGCCTGCGCCAGCGAGGCGAGCTGGCGCTGGCCGCCCGACAGATGGTTGAGGCCGGTCATGGCGATGGGCGCGATGCCGACCCGCTCCAGCACATCCATGGCGCGGTCGAGCATCTCGGCGTCGCTGAGCGGCGGCCCTTCCACGGGCGAGGCGCGCAACGCCCCCAGCACCGCCTCCAGCACCGTGAGGCCGACCCGCTGCGGCAGGGTCTGCGGCATGTAGGTGACGAAGCGCGCCTGCTCGGCGAGCGAGCGCCCCAGCAATTCCCGTCCGCCCAGCGAGACCGAGCCGCGCGCGGGTAGAAGCCCCGCCATGGCGCGCAGCAGCGTGGTCTTGCCCGCCGCGTTGGGACCGATCAGCGAAAGGATGTCGCCCGGCGCCAGCGGGCCGAAGCCGATGCCGTGGACGATGTCCGCGCCGTCATAGCCCGCGGAAAGGCCGCTGATCCGAAGCTCCGTCATGCCGCCCGCTCCGGACGGCGGCCCAGGATCAGGAACAGGAACACCGGCACGCCGATCATGGAGGTGACGATGCCCACCGGCATCAGGACGCCCGGCACCAGGGCTTTGCTGACCGCCGAGGCGAGCGACATGATCAGCGCGCCGGTCAGCAGGCTGGCGGGCAGGAGGAAGCGGTGGTCCTCGCCCAGGAGCAGGCGGGCGATATGCGGCCCTACCAGGCCGATGAAGCCGATGGTGCCGACAAAGGCGACCGAGGTGGCGGCCAGAAGGCTGATCCGCACCAGCGAGGCGAAGCGCAGCCGCGCCACATTGACGCCGAAGCTGCGGGCGCGGTCCTCGCCCAGGCGCAGGGCGGTCAGGCCGTTGGCGGCGCGGATGGAGAAGGGCAGCACCAGCGCCACCATGGCCGACAGCACACAGATATGCTCCCAGGTGGCGCGGGAGAGCGAGCCCATGCTCCAGAATACGAGCTGGGACAGCGCCTCCTGCGAGGCGATGTACTGGATCAGCGCCACCAGCGCGTTGAAGGTGAAGACCAGCGCGATGCCGAACAGCACGACGGTTTCGACGCCCGCCGCCCGGCTGCGCGACATCGCCTCCAGCAGCAGCACCGAGCCGAAGGCGAAGAGGAAGGCGTTGAGCGGCAGCGCCCAGTCGGCGGATACGAAGGGCAGGCTGAGGCCCAGCACAATGGCGAGCGAGGCGCCGAACGACGCCGCCGAGGAGACGCCCAGGGTAAAGGGGCTGGCCAGCGGATTGTTCAGCACCGTCTGCATCTCCGCCCCCGCCAGCGAGAGCGAGGCCCCCACCAGGAGCGCGACGATGGCCTGGGGCAGGCGCACCTGCCAGATGATGGTCTGCTGCGGCAGGGTGAGCACGTCCGGATCGAACAGCCCGATCAGCACGTCCAGCGGCGACAGCCGCGACGGCCCGGTGGAAAGGTCGAAGGCGAAGGCGAGCAGGCACAGCACCCCCAGCCCCGTCACGATCAGGGACCGGCGCAGGATCTGGCCGCGATAGTCTTTCAGGGTCTGGGCGCGGCGCGCCGCGGCGGATGACGGGCTCAGGCTGTTGCTCCTTCCGGCAGCAGATACTCTATAATCGCCGTCCGGCATATCAGGTGAGGGGCAGTTCTTGAACATCAGCGATCCGATCGCCGGTCTTTGCGCCGAAATGACCGGGTGGCGGCAGGATTTCCACCGCCATCCCGAACTGTCCTTCCAGGAGCACCGCACCGCCGCCCTGGTCGCCGAGCGGTTGCAGGGCTTCGGGCTTTCGCCCGTGACCGGACTGGGCGGCACCGGCGTGGTGGCGGTGATCGAGGGTGCGGCGCCCGGCCCGTCCATCGCCTTCCGCGCCGACATGGACGCCCTGCCCATGCCCGACGCCTCCGGCAAGAGCTATGCCTCGCAGAGCGAGGGGCGCGCCCATGCCTGCGGCCATGACGGCCATACCGCCGCCTTGCTGGGCCTGGCGCGGCATCTGGCGCGCCATCCGCCCGCGCGCGGGCGCGTGGTGCTGATTTTCCAGCCCGCGGAGGAGAACGGCCAGGGCGCGGCGGCGATGATCCGCGACGGGCTCCTGACGCGCTTTGCCTTCGACCATGTCTATGCCTTCCACAACATGCCCTTGCTCAAGCCCGGCACCGCGAGTGTGCGCGCGGGCGCGACGCTGTACGGCTTCATCACCTGGGAGGTGGAGATCGAAGGCGTGGGCGGCCATGGCGCGGCCTTCCATAAGACGGTGGATCCGCTCCAGGCGGCGGCGCGGCTGGCGGTGGAGATTTCCTCCATCGTGGGCCGTTATCTCGATCCGGCGGAGACCGGTCTGATCACGGTGGGGATGCTCCAGGCGGGCACGTCGCACAATATCGTCCCCGCCGCGGCGCGGCTGAGCGGGACGCTGCGCGCGCTTTCCAGGGAGGTGCAGTGGCTGCTCTACCGGCGGCTGGAAGCGGCTTGCGAGGGCATCGCGGTCCTGACCGGCTGCACGGTGCGCTGCCGCAAGCTGGCCGAGGTGCCGCCCTGCGTGAACGCGCCCGAGGCCGCGGCCGCCGCCGCCGAAGCCTGCGCCGCGGTGCTGGGCGAAGGCAATGTCCTCACCGGCCGCCATCCCTATCCCTTCACCGACGACTTCGCCTTCCTGCTCGAACATAGGCCCGGCGCCTATCTCTTCCTCGGCCAGGAGAGCGCCATGTGCCACAACCCCGCCTATGATTTCGACGACCGCCTGCTGCCTGTCGCCGTCGGCATCTTCGACGCGCTGGTGCGGCGGCACCTGGGCTGACTTACGCCCGCAAGGTGGCGCCGCCATCCACGTAAAGGTCCGTCATGGTGATGTGCCCGGCCCGGTCGGAGAGCAGGAAGAGCACCGCCTCCGCCACATCCTCGGGCGCCGCCAGCTTGCCCAGCGGGATGCCGACCTTGAAGGCTTCGAGCGAGCCCGCGATGACGCGCCGCGCCCCGTCTTCGCCACGCCACATGCCGGTCTGCATCGGCGTCAGGGTCGAGCCCGGCGCCACCGTGTTGCAGCGGATGCCCGATGCCGCCAGCTCCAGCCCCAGGCAGCGCATGAACATCGCGGTCGCGGCCTTGGAGGCGGCATAGGCGGCCATGTGATGGCGCGGCACGCCCGCCGCGTTCGATCCCACCGTCACCAGCACGCCCGCCTTGCGGGCCGCCATGCGCCGCCCCAGCGCGCGGCAGACATGGAAGACGCCGTCGGTGTTGACGGCGAAGACACGCCGCCAGTCGGCATCGCTGGTCTCGATGACGGGGCCGGTGGCCAGGATGCCCGCCACATTCACGCCCATGGCGATGGGACCGATCTCTGTTTCCAGCCGCGCGACCAGGGCCTCGACGGCCTGGCTGTCGGTGACGTCGAGCCTTTCCCAGCGCAGCTTGGCGGCGGGCGCGCCGGTTTCCAGGTCGGTCGCGATCACCTGCGCGCCTTCTTCCAGCAGCAGCCGCACGATTGCAACGCCGATGCCGCCCGCCGCGCCCGTCACCAGCACGGTCTTGCCCGCAAGGCCCGAGGCGCGGCTCATGAATCCATCCTTTGCGACAGTAGGGGCGCGATGGCGGCCGTGGCGGCCGGGCCGGTCAGTTGCGCATGCAGGAACGGCACTTCCAGGCTGTCGATGGCGGCAGCGTAAGGCGCCCACAGCGCCGCCGTCAGGTTGCGGCCCTGATGGTCCAGGCCCGCACGCACATGGGTGAGGGTGCCGTCATAGCGGCGATGGTAATGCCCCCGCACCAGCCGGTTGGTGGACAGCACGGTGCGGATGACGCCGTCGATCGCCTGGCGCGGCAGGTTGCCCAGCGGGCTGTCGCTGTCGCGCAGGAAATCCACGATCTTCTCCCGGCTGGTGAGATCGGGATGCCGGGCGGGATCGAAGCCCGCAATGGTCAGCAGCGCCTGCAGGGCGGCGGTTTCGTCCGGCTCGGGTTCGGCCCGCCAGCAATCCGCCGGATAGGCGTCGAGCAGCGCCACCAGTCCCATCTCGTGCCCCCTTTCACGCAAGACTATCGCCACTTCCTGCGCGATGATACCGCCCACCGACCAGCCCGCCAGATGATACGGCCCTTCCGGCGCGATCTGAAGGATGCGCGCGGCATAGCCCGCCGCCAGGGCGGAGATGCTCTCGGGGATCGGCTGCGCCAGGTTCAGGGACGGCGATTGCAGGCCATAGACCTTGCGCGGCGGTTCCAGCGCATGGGCAAGGCCGCGATAGCCCCAGCAAAGCCCGCCCGCCGGATGCATCATGAAGAGCGGCGCGCGCCGGGTTTCCGCCCGGGCAAGCGCGATCACCGGCCCCAGGCCGTCATCCGCATCGCCGCTGCCATCCATCAGGCCCGCCAGGCCCGCGACGGTGGGATGCTCGAACAGCGCGCCCAGGCCGGGATCGCGGCCCAGCGTTTCGTTCATGCGCAAGGTCAGGCGCACCGCGAGCAGGGAATCGCCGCCCAGCTCGAAGAAATCCTCCTCGGCGCCGACTTCGCGCTCCAGGCCCAGCACCTCGCGGAACAGATGCGCAATGGCGATCTCGGTCGCGGTCTGGACGGCGCGGCCGGAGCGCGTGGCCATGGCGGGGGCGGGCAGGCGCGCGCGGTCCAGCTTGCCGTTGGCGGTGACGGGAAGCTGCTCCAGCGCGACGAAGGCGCCGGGGATCATGTAGGACGGCAGGGTTGCCGCCAGATGCGCCCGCAAAGCGTCCGCCGCATAGCCGGAGGCGGGCACGACATAGGCCACCAGGCGCTTGTCATCCGCGCGGTCCTCGCGGACGATGACGGCGGCGGCGCGTGTCAGGCCCGAATCCGCGATGGCGGCCTCGATCTCTCCCAGCTCGATGCGCAGCCCGCGTATCTTCACCTGATGGTCGGCGCGCCCCAGGAAGACCACCGCGCCATCCAGGCGGCGGCGCGCCAGGTCGCCCGTGTCGTAGAGCCGCGCGCCGGGATGGAAGGGATCGGGGATGAAGCGTTCCGCCGTCAGGTCGGGACGGCCCAGATAGCCGCGGGCCAGTTGCACGCCGCCCAGATAGAGCCGCCCCGTCACGCCCGGCGGCACCGGGCTGAGGGCGCTGTCCAGGATCAGCAGGCTGGTATTCCAGACCGGATGGCCGATGGGGACAGGCTGCGAGTCATCGTCCGGTCCCGCCGCCCAGTAGCTGACATCCACCGCCGCTTCGGTCGGGCCATAGAGATTGTGCAGTTCCGCCTTGAGGGTGCGGTGGAAGCGGTCACGCAAGGCGGCGGGAAGCTCCTCGCCGCTGCAGAAGACGCGCGTCACCGAAAGCCCCTTGGCGGAGGGTTCGTCCAGGAAGGCCGCCAGCATGGACGGCACGAAATGCAGCGTGGTGACGCCATGGGCGCGGATCAGCCGCGCCAGCATGGGCGGCTCGCGATGCGCGCCGGGCGGGGCGACGACCAGCGTGGCGCCCGCGATCAGGGGCAGGAAGAATTCCCAGACCGAGACATCGAAGGTGGCGGGGGTCTTCTGCAGGAAGACGTCGTGCGGCCCGATGGCGTATTGCGCCTGCATCCATAGCAGCCGGTTGACGATGGCGCGATGCTCGATGACCACGCCCTTGGGCGCGCCGGTGGAACCGGAAGTATAGATGACATAGGCGGCGTCACCGGGGCTTGGCGGCACCAGGGCCGTGTCTGTGGCGGTGCGGGGCTCGAAGAAGCGGGCGCCGAAAAGGGCTTTCTGTCCGGGCGGTGCGATCACCGCCAGGGGCTGCGCGCTTTCGACGATGGCCGTCAGCCGCTTTTCGGGATGCTCGGGATCGAGCGGCAGATAGGCCGCGCCCGCCCGCAGGATGCCCACCAGCGCCACCACCAGCTCGATGGAGCGGGGCAAGGCCACGGCGACGATGCTGCCGGCACCCGCGCCCTTCGCGCGCAACTGCGCCGCCAGCGCGGCGCTCTGCCGGTCCAGCGCGTCATGGCTGACGGTGACGCCGTCAAAGATCAGCGCCGGGGCGGCGGGATCGCGCCTGAGGCCGCTTTCGATCAGCGCGGTCAGCGTCGTATCCGGCACCGGATGGGCGGTGTCGTTGAAGAACGTGATCTCGCGCGCCGCTTCCTCTTCGGTGGCGGTCGGCACATCGGCCAGCCGCTGGGCAGCGGCCGCGGCGGCGATGAAAGCCGCCAGGCGCAGGCCGTGACGGCGCGTCTCCTCGGCCGTGTAGAGCTCGGGATTGGCTTCCACCTCCAGCGTCAGCCGTTGCAGCGCATCGCCCCGGAAGGTGAAGGTGATGTCGTCCACCGGGCCGGTGCCCAGGATATGCGCCTCGGCCGTGAGGCCGGAGAAATCCGGCACGCGGTCGAAGGGCAGCACATTCACCAGCGCGCCATAGAGACGGCGCTGCGCCCCCAGGCGGCCCAGGTCGCGGCGCATCTGCTCGCTGCGATAGCGGCCATGCCGGCGCGCCACGGCGAGTCCTTTCGCCACCTCCGCCACAAAGGCGGCCATCGCGGCCTCTTCGTTCCTTGGCACGCGCAGCGGCAGGATGTTCATCACCATGGCGGGCACACGCGCCGTGGCGCTGCCCATGCGCCCCATGAAGGGCACGCCGATCACGGCTTCGGGCGCATCGGCGATGCGGCCGCAATAGGCCGCGACGATGGCGGTGAGGGCATCCGCCCAGTTGGTGCCGCCCGCCCGCGCCAGCTCTTGCAGGGCGCCCAGCGCCCGTGGCGCGACATGCGTGTCGAAGCGGTGGCAATAGCGCGCGGTCATGGCGCGGCCCGGCGCCAGCCCCGCGACTTCGCCCATCGCCGCCAGTGCCGCGCGCCAATAGCGCGCATCCGCGTCGCGGGCGGGCGCGGCGCGATAGGCGGCGTCTTCGGCGAAGACCGCGTCCAGCGGGGCCAGCGGCCGGCCGCCGCCGGGGCGGTTATACAATTCCGCCACCCGCCGGGTCAGGAGCGAGATGCCATAGCCGTCCGCCGCCAGGTGATGCACGCGCAGGTACCAGGCGAAACGGCGCACACCCGCCGCATCCCGGCCCAGGATATAAAGTGTCTGCCTGGCCAGCGGGCCTTGCGTCACCGCGACCGGCGTTTCCATGTCCCGCCGCATCGCTGCCTGCGCCGCCGCAAGCGGCTCCGGTGCCGCGGACATGTCCACAATCTCCAGCCGGGGCCGCAAGCGGGCATCCACCGTCTGGGCGATGCGGTCATCCGCGCCGGAAAAGCGCAGCGCCAGCGCGTCGGCTTCCTCGGCCATCCGGTCGGCGGCCGCCTGGAAGGCCACCACGTCCAGATCGCCCGAAAACAGAAGATACTGCCCGGTGTTGAAGATGGGATTGGAAGGGTCGATCTGCTGCGCGTACCAGAGGCCCGATTGCGCTTCGGTGAGCGGTGCCGCTGCCGGGGAATGCGCCGTCATCGCGGCGCGTCCTGCAACGCGCTGACGATTTCCCACCAGCCCGCCAGGGTCACATTCTCGGCCAGGTCGGACAGCTCCAGCGCGATGCCGGTCTCGCTCCATTTGAGGACCAGGTTCATCGCCCGCATCGAATCCAGGCCAAGGTCCATCAGCGAATCGTGATCGCCGATGGCTTCCGGCTCCTCATGCAGGATGGCGGCGATGTCGGCGCGCATCCGCTCCAGGGTCAAAGGCCCGCTCATGCCAGCGCCTCCATGAGCTGGCGCGTGGAGCGCGAGACGCCGCAGCGTTCCGCCACATAACGCACCGCCAGGTCGTGCTTCTCGCGCGAGAAATCGGCCAGCGCGTCGGCGGCGAAGAAGGGCTGGATGTCGCGTTGAAAGGCTTCGGCCGCCGTCAGCATGCAGCCGATATGGGCATAGATGCCGCCGATGATAAGCTGGTCGCGCCCCAGCGCCTGCAATTGCTGCTCGAAATCGCTGCGCTGGAAGGCGCTGTAGCGGTGCTTGACCAAGCGGATGTCGCCCGGCTGGGGCTGCAAGGGGGGCACGATGTCCTCATGCTCGGGAATGGCGCGCATGCCCGGCCCCCACAGATCGGCCTGCAAACCGCGGGCGCGGCGCTCCTGATTGCCTTTCTGGGCGGTGTAGAAGACGGGAATGCCGCGCGCGCGGCAATGGGCCGCCAGCCGCGCCAGATTCTCCGTCGCGGGCGCGATGGGCGAGGCGCCCTTCTCGAAGGGCGCGACGAAATACTCCTGCATGTCATGGATCAGAAGCGCGGCACGGCCGGTCTCGATCGTCCAGGGCGCGCGCGACGGCGGAATCTCGGTTTCCGACGGCAGCGCATAGGCTGCGATCCTGGGCAGTCCCTTGGTCTCGCTCACGATGCCTTTTCCTTGGCCAGCAGGCGCTCGCGCAGGCGCGCGCGCAACTCCTTGCGGCTGATCTTGCCGACGGCGGTGGTGGCGAAACTGGTTTCGAACACGATCTGGTCCGGCACCTTGAATTCGGCGATGTCGCGCGTGCGCATCCAGGCCTTCAGGCTGGCGGCGCTGGGCTTTTCGCCCGCGGGAATGACGAAGGCGCAGGTGCGCTCGCCCAGAAATTCGTCGGGAATGGAAACCACGGCGGCGTCGAAAATCTGCGGATGGGCCAGAAGATGGTTCTCGATCTCTTCCGCCGAGATCTTCTCGCCCGCCCGGTTGATATGATCGGTGGCGCGTCCCTGCACCGTCAGATAACCGCCCGGCCCGCGCACCACAATGTCGCCGGTGCGATAAAAGCCGTCGGGCGTGAAGCTGACCTTATTGGCGCGGGGCTCGTCATGATAGGCGCGGATGGTATAGGGCCCGCGCGTCAGAAGATGCCCGGCCTCGCCATCCGGCACCGGATTGCCCTGGTCGTCCAGCACCAACACTTCGTCATCCGCGCTGATAGGGCGGCCCTGGGTCTCGGTGATAATGTCCTCCGGGTCGTCCAGCCTGGTGTAGTTGACCAACCCCTCCGCCATGCCGAACACCTGCTGCAGGGTGCAGCCCAGCACCGGGCGCACGCGCTTGGCCGATTCCGCCAGGAACTTGGCGCCGCCGACTTGCAGCACTTGCAGGCTGGAGAGGTCGAAAGAGGTGTTCGGCGCCGCCTTGAGCCAGAGCAGCGCCAGCGGCGGCACCAGCCCGGTGATGGTGACGCCTTCGCGCTCGATCAGCGCAAAGGCGGTCTGCGGCTCGGGCGAGGGCGCCAGCACCACCCGCCCGCCCGCGCAGAGCACGCCGAAGAAGCCGGGCGAGCTCATGGGGAAATTGTGCGCGATGGGCAGGGCCGCGAGATAGACCGTGTCCTGGTTCAGGCGGCAGATCTCGGCGCTGGCGCGGAAGCTGTAGATATAGTCGTCATGGGTGCGGGGGATGAGCTTGGGAAGCCCGGTGCTGCCGCCCGAAATCTGCAGGAAGGCGACATCGCCGGGTCGGGACGGGCAGGGCGGCAGGGCGCCCCTGGCGCGCACCGGATCGCCGAAGGGCGTATGCGCTCCCGCCTCGCCCACCACCAGGATATGGCGCAGATGCGGGGCCTTCTCCCGCACGGCCCCGGCTAGCGCCCGATAGTCGAAGCCGTCATGCCGGTCGGCGATGACATAGGCGGCGGCTTCGGACTTCTCCGCCAGGTGCACGATCTCGGCCAGGCGATGGGCGGGCAGGGCATAGACCGGCACGAGTCCCGCGCGGAACAGGCCGAAGACGATGGGAAGGAATTGCGGGATGTTGGGAAGCTGCACCACCACCCGGTCGCCAGGCTTCAGCCCCGCATCAAGAAACCGTTCCGCCGCCGCTTCCGCGCGTGCCAGAAGCTCGGCATAGGTCCAGCGCGCCTCGCCGCCCACGACTGCGATGCGGTCCGGCCAATCCCGGGCCCAGCGTTCCAGCAGCGCGGGGAAGGTATCACCCCGCCAATATCCCTTGGACCGATAGCGCGCCGCCAGCTCTTCCGGCCAGACTTGTTGCAAGGGCTTCATTGCGGCGACTCTGCAAGGGTTTTGCCCTGCTCGTCCAGCCCCAGGGCCCGCAGCATGGTCTCCAGCTTGGCGGAGGTTTCTGCGGCCTCCGCCTCCGGGTCCGATCCGGCGACGATGCCTGCGCCCGCGAACAGCGAGATGCGCGCGCCCGCGATCTCGGCGCAGCGCAGAGTGACATACCAGTCGCCATTGCCGGCGCTGTCGATCCAGCCCAGCGCCCCCGCATAGAAGTCGCGCCGATGGGTCTCGATCTCGCGGATCGCCCGGCATGCCTTGGCGGCGGGATAGCCCGCGATGGCGGGCGTGGGATGCAGGGCGGCGGCGAGCCCGGCCGAACCCACATCCGGGTCCTTGAGGCGGCCGGTGATGCGCGTCCCCAGATGCCACATGGCGGCGGTGGACCGCAGCGAAGGCTGCTGCGGCGCGCTCAGCACGTCGCAGAAGGGCGCCAGCGTATCGAGAATGGATTCGACCACCAGCGCATGCTCGCGCTGGTCCTTGCCGGAATGCAGCAGCGTGTCCGCCGCTTTCCCGTCGGCCTCGGGGTCCTTCTCGCGGCGCGCCGAACCGGCCAGCGGATGCGAGGCGATGTTCCGGCCCCGCTTGGACAGGAGAAGCTCGGGCGTGGCGCCCACCATGACCCGTGTTTCGCCGGGATGGTCCGCCGGCAGGGGGACGACGAAGGTCGCCACGCTGGGGTCCGCCGCCGCCAGGCGGGCGCCCAGCGCCAGCGGTGCGATGGGGCGGGCGGCGGTCAGCGTCAGTGCCCGGGAGAGGACGACCTTGCGCAGCGGATCGGCATCGGCGTCCTCGCCGATCAGGGACAGCGCGCGGCGGACCCAATCGGCATATTCGGCGCGGCTGGGCTGCAGGGTGAGGGCCAGCGGCGTTCCGACCGGAAGCGATTCCGTGCTCTGGAAAGCGAAGCCTTCGCGGATGTCCTCCGGCTGGAAGAAGCAGTCCTGCTCCGTCCGCTCGAAGGGAAAGGCGCCGACCAGAAGACCCTTGCGGCCATCCTGGCCGGAGAAGAAAGCGCGCACCCGCGCATCGAGCGTATCCAGCACACCGGGCGGAAGACGATTCTCCACGCCGCGGGCCAGAAAGGCGCGGTCGGGCGTCTTCAGGATGTAGACGATATCCTGCTGGATGTCGGGCAAGGCGTACTCGTATGGCTGGGTATGCATGATATGCCTAAGGGCAGGCCGTGGCGCCGGGAACAGAGCAGGGCGGAATCAAGGTTGCGACTGCGAATGCCCGCCCTTGATTGGGACCGGTTGCGGTATGTTTCGGGTGAGGCTTTCGCATTTGCCCTGCATCTTTGCAGTTATATGTCTTGCCCGCGCGGGGACCGATCATGGCCCGCCAATTAGCCCGGTGTCCCAGGCAATGCAATTGCGATTTAGTCGCATTTTTTACTTCTGAAAATATCTTTATATTTCCTATGGTTATATGGTCGCAGGGACCTGTGATTGCAGGTGCGAGTCGCGGCGGCCCCGAGGCGCGGAAACCCTGAGGTTTTGGCTGTGGTTTTGATGTCATAGGTGATGTCTTCCACAGCCGGATGATATCCTAAGCCTTTGATTTTAAATACTAACTATGCAATTGCAAATCACTTGCAACTAGGATTTCCGTCGTCTATGGTCCCGCCGCCTGAAGACGGAGGTGCTGACAAATGAGCGAGGCGAGCAAACCGACCGCCAAGCCCGTGCGTCAGCCGGTTCGCCGCATAGAAGTGCAAGAGCTTCTGGGCGGCGCGCGCGAAGCAATCCTGCTGCACGCGCGAGAAGAATACCGGCTCCGTCTTACGAGCAATGGAAAGCTGATCCTGACCAAATAGCAGGACCGGCGACGGACATTAGCCAGCCCCTCTGCGCCGCAGCAGGAAGCCAGCCAAGTACGAAAGCTGACTATATCGAGGGGTATCACCATGCTTACGCGTATTTCGAACAATCTCCTGGCGGGCGCCAGCTTCGGCGTTCTGGCGGGCGCCCTTCTGGTGACCCAGGCCCAGGCGCAGGTGCAGCTCGGCCCGGTCCAGGTCGAAGACCAGAACCAGGCCTATAGGGCCGAGCAGTCCTCGCCCAAGGCCACCGCGCCCCTGCGCGACACGCCGCAGACCATCACGGTCGTGACCAAGGAACTGATCGCCGAGCAGAATCTTCTCAGCCTGCGCGACATCCTGTCGAACACCGTGCCCGGCATCACCTTCAGCGCCGGCGAAGGCGGCGGCGGCTATGGCGACGGCATCAACCTGCGCGGCTTCTCGGCCAATTCCGACATCACCATCGACGGCGTGCGCGACAGCGGCCAGTACAGCCGCACCGACCCGTTCAACCTGGAGCAGATCGAGGTCTTCAACGGCTCCAACTCGGCCTATGGCGGCGCGGGCTCGGTGGCCGGCGGCATCAACATGGTGACCAAGTCGGCCCTCTTCATCGACCGCACCGCCTTCACGCTGGGCGCCGGCACCGATGATTACGGCCGCGCCACCGCCGATGTCGAGCGCCGGCTGACCGACAATGTCTCGCTGCGTCTGAACGCGATGGTGCACAATAACGGCGCGCCCGGCCGCGATGTGGAGAAATTCTCCCGCTACGGCATCGCCCCGTCGCTGGGCTTCCAGTTGTCGCCGGACACGCGCATCACCGCGTCCTATGTCTTCCAGCATGACGACAATGTGCCCCAGTATGGCGTGGGCTTTTACCGCAACGCCTTCTTCAACGGCCCGCTGCCCGGCGTGGATCGCGCCAATTATTACGGCTATGAGAATATGGACCGGCAGCGGATCAACCTGCACACCGGCACGCTGGTCGTCGATCATCAGTTCACGGACAGCCTGTCGGTGCGCAACCTGTCGCGCCTGTCCGACGTCACGCAGCGCCTGGTGGTCAATCCGCCCCAGGGCACCTGGTGCGTCGATGTCGGCGGGGCCGGCGTCAACGCCTCCACCGGCGCGGCCTGCGCCACGCCCGGCACTTATGCGCCGACCGGCCCGCGCGGCACCACCCGCATCACCGACAACCGGCTGTTCTACAACCAGACCGACTTCCGCTGGACGGGCAGCGCGCTGGGCCTTCAGCACAATGCCGTGTTCGGCTTCGCCTTCCTGACCGAGGATTTCCGCCTCGACAACGGCAACAGTCAGCGCGATGCCGCGGGCAACGCGCCCACCTATCCGGTCATGAGCATCGCCGACCCCAACCACTTCTATACGGGGCCGGTGAATTTCTGGCAGTCGGGCAACGCCGCGGGCAACGGCGCGCGCGAGAACCAGGCGGTGTATCTGTTCGACACCATCACCATCGTGCCGGAGCTGCTGCTTAATTTCGGCATCCGCTACGAGCATAACTGGCAGTCCAACAATACCGAGACCTGGACCAACAATGTCTACACCAGCACCGGCCCGGACCTGATCAACGAGGACGACCTGTTCTCCTATCGCGCCGGCATCGTCTACAAGCCGGTGGAGGAGGCGAGCCTCTACTTCTCCTATGCCAACTCGCTGACGCCGTCCGCGGCGAACGTCACCGGCATCGGCGGCACCGCCTGCACCGCGGCGACCTGCAATCTGGAGCCGGAAAAGGCCCAGAATCTGGAGCTGGGCGTCAAGTGGGACGTGCTCCCGAACTTCTCGGTCCAGGCGGCGCTGTTCCGCAATGAGCGCACCAACTACCGCGTCCCCGGCAACGATCCCGTCCTTCCGGCGGGCACAATCGTGCTGGACGGTTCGGCGCGGGTGGACGGTTTCTCGCTCACCCTGGTGGGCAGCCCGCTCGAGAATCTGAATCTCTTCGCCACCTATACCTTCCTGGACAGCGAAGTGACCCAGTCCGCCTCGGACTTCTGCGTCGCCAATCCGGGCGCCACCGGCTGCGCCGGCGCGCTGGCCAGCCAGGGCAACCCGCTGACCAACACGCCCGAGCATGCCGCCAACTTCTGGGGCACCTATCGCATCCTGCCGGAACTGACGGTGGGCTACGGCGTCTCGGTGCAGGGCAGCTTCCTGCTGAACAACGGCGCGCCGCCGCTGCACGAAGCGGGCGCCTATACCACCCATCGCGTGATGGCGTCCTATAACCTGACGGATCAGGTGAACCTGCAGCTCAACGTCAACAACCTGTTCGACGTGGAGTACTACACCAACATCCGCAACAATGGCTGGGCCCGTCCGGGCGACGGCCGCAGCATCACCCTTACGGCCAATTTCCGGCTGTAGGACCAAATGGGAGTGCCGGATCGATGATGCTCAGAATCCCTGGGCTGCTTTCCAAGGCGGAAGTAGGCGCGCTGCGCGCCATCATCGATCCGGCTCCCTGGGTGGACGGCAATGTGACCGCCGGCCATCAATCCGCCCTCGCCAAGCGCAACAGGCAGCTTCCCGAGCAGTCGGAGGCCGCGCGCAAGGCGGGCGACATGATCCTGGCGGCGCTGGAGAAGAACCCGCTGTTCATCTCCGGCGCCTTGCCCGCCAGGGTCTATCCGCCCATGTTCAACCGCTATGAAGGCGGCGGCGAGTTCGACGTCCATGTCGATAACGCCATCCGCCAGGCGCGCGGGGTCCGGCTGCGTACCGATCTTTCGGCCACGCTCTTCCTGACCGAGCCGCAGGACTATGACGGCGGCGAGCTGGTCGTCGAGGACACATACGGGCCGCAGGTGGTGAAGCTGAATGCGGGCGACATGGTCCTCTATCCCTCCACCAGCCTGCACAAGGTGACGCCGGTGACGCGGGGGGCGCGGATCTCCTCCTTCTTCTGGATACAGAGCATGATCCGCGCGGATGCCGACCGCGCCATGCTGTTCGATCTCGATCTGGCCATCCAGGGCCTGCGCAAGCGCGTCAACGAATGCCCCGAACTGGTGATGGCGACGGGCGTCTATCACAATCTGCTGCGGCGCTGGGCGGACCCCTGACAAGGTTTGTGTTACATGACGATTGTACCGTCTGAAGATTCCTTCCTGATGGATGAGCCCGCCCTGACGCGCTTCCACCGCACGGCCGAGCGCCGTGCGGACAGGACGCTGTATGAAAGGTGCGGCGGCTTCGCCGTCTGCGCCGCCGCCCATGCCGGGGTTTTCGCCATCCTGGTCTTCGGCCTGCATGTGGCGCGGCCGCTGATCGAAGATAAGCCCATCGAGGTCAATATCCGGCAGGTGGAGCAGAAGCCGCCCGAGCCGATGCCGGTGACGGCGCCGAAGATCGCCATGCCCGCGATCCTGTCGGTGCCGGTGCCGCAGATCGAGATCGCCGCGCCGCCGCCGCCCGCCGCCATCACGGCGGTGCCGCCCGCGCCCAATGCGCCGGTGACGCGTCCGGCGCCGCCGGTGAGCAGGCCCGTGGCCGCGCCGGGCGAGGGCCGGGAGAATTACTTCGCGCGGCTGACGGCGCATCTCAACCGGCACAAGCGCTATCCGCCGGAAGCCCGCGCGGCGCGGCTCCAGGGCGTGGTGATGGTCCGTTTCGTGATGGACCGCTCGGGATTCATCTCCTCCCGCGAAATCGTCAAGAGCTCCGGCCGGGCGGCGCTCGACCGCGAGGCCCTGGCCTTGATGGAGCGCGCCCAGCCGCTGCCGGCGATGCCGTCCGACATGGCGGGCAACACGCTGGACGCGATCGTGCCGATCAATTTCTCGCTGCGCGATTTCCGGTAGGCCGCGGGGCCGCCCGCTCCGCCGTCACCCCGCCAGCAGGATGTCCGGGATGTCGCCCAACAGCATCTGCGCCCTGAAGCCGAGATAGATCACAAGGCCGACGGACAGTGCGCGGGCGGTCTTCTGCGCGCCCAGCCCGGTATTCGTCCGGCGCGCCGCTTCCGGTCCCGCGGCCCAGATTTGCGCAATCTCGGCGCGGAAAGCCGCCAGCAGGCGCGAGCGCTCCGCCGCGTCCTTGCCCAGCCTGGTCAGCAGCAGGCGCATCGCCGCATGGCTTTGCGCCAGATGGCTGCGATAGCCGGTGCGCTGCAGGAGCAGAGCGCACAGGAAGAGGGGCTTGCCCAGCGCCTCCATCCGATGCGCCAGCGCAATGGGATCGGCGATGTCCTGCGGCGCATCGAGACGCCGCACCAGCCGCGCGCAGGTTTCGGTCAGGGCGCGCGCCGCCTCCAGGTCGGAATCGCCCGCCGCCGCCAGCAGCGAGCTGCTTTCGATCGCCGCGAGAACAAGCCCCAGGGCGGTGAAGACGCGGTGGCGAAGTTCATTGCCCATCATCTCCGGGAAGCCCAGGGCCGCGCCCGCCCGCAGCAGCGCGTCCTGCATCTCCAGCATCTCCGAGCGCTGGCTGTCGGCGAAGGAGCTGCAAAGCTTGAGGATGGCCTGAAGCAGCACCGTCTCGCCGCCCGCGGCCGCGCCATCGGCCAGCGCCGCGTTGCGAATCTGCCAGTTGCGCGGCCGCCGCGCGCGCTGCAGCCAGGCGCGGCGCGCCTTGGCCATCGAGACCGGATAGCCGCACAGCCACAGCACCAGCATCGCGGTGGAATGGCGGCCATGGCGCGCCAGCAGATCGTGCACGCAGCGCGCCTGGTCCAGGATATTGGCTTCGCTCCAGTAATAGACGCGCCCGCCGCCCGCGCCGCGCCCGCGGCTGGACAAGGGCGGCATCAGGCCTTCCTTGCGCCAGTCGCCGAGCTCCGCCAGCGAAACCGCGACGCCCTCCTGCCGGAGCGCCGCCATCAGCTCGCGCTCGGAGACGGTGGCCGTTGTCCTGGATTTCATGACGGAGAAAGCCCGGCGCGAGAAGCGCGTCCGGCATCGCAGCGCCATGACGCTCTTGTGTTGATCCGGCGACCATCATGCCTGTGCGTTTCGCGCGCCTTCAAGCGCAAGCGGTACCGTCATCAAAAATTCACCGCGCTGTCACCTTTTGCAGATGCGTGTGCGCTAAACAAACTTGTCACATCAGCTTTGCATATGTGTCACCGGCCCCGCCTAAAGACGGCGCGGGCAGGCGGGGCTGACCGAGGCGGTCATCAAATCTCGCGTGCGCACCAATATCTCATTAGCCACGACGGGAGCCTTTGATGATTGCCTTGAAGAAATTGAAAACCCTATCCGTTGCCCTGCTCAGCGTCGTGGCGCTGCATGCCTGCGACGCCGAAGTCGCCTCGCCGGGCGAGGGCGCCTTCGCGCCGGGTGCCAGCAGCGGCTCCAGCAGCGGTTCGGGCGGCGGCTCCGGCGGCGGCACGGGCGGCGGCACCGCGGCGGCAGATTGCCCCACCGGCTTCACCAATGTCGGCGTCGTCGCGGGAGGCACGCTGCGTGCCTGCCAGCTTCCGGCCAAGATCACCGGCAATTTCGTCGTGCCGCGCCGCACCGGCACCGTCTATGCCATCAGCGGCCGCGTCGATGTGGGCGAGGATCGCGGCGGCAACGCCTCGGCCCCGACCGCGGCGCAGGCCGGCGTCCTGACCATCGAGCCGGGTGTGCGCCTCTATGGCTCGGCCGGCCTCGACTATATCGTGGTCAATCGCGGCTCGCAGATATTCGCCGACGGCACGGCCAGCCAGCCGATCGTCTTCACCAGCCGCCAGAGCGTCGAAGGCACCACCGGCGTCGATTCGATCGGCCAGTGGGGCGGCCTGGTCATTCTGGGCCGCGCGCCCACCAGCAACTGCTCCGCGCCCGGCGCCACGCCCGGCTCGGCCACCTGCGAAGCCCAGGTCGAAGGCACCAGCGCCTTCTTCGGCGGCAACGCCCCGGCGGATAACAGCGGCATCCTGCGCTATGTCCGCGTCATGCATTCGGGCTTCCAGATCCTGCCCAACAACGAACTGAACGGCATCACCCTGGCGGGCGTCGGCACCGGCACGGTGGTCGATTTCGTCCAGGTCCATAACAGCTCGGATGACGGCATCGAATGGTTTGGCGGCACCGTCAACGCCAAGCATCTGGTCTTCACCGGCATCGACGACGACAATATCGACACCGACACCGGCTTCAACGGCACCATCCAGTTCGTGATCGCCGTGCAGCGCGCGGGCGGCGGCGACAAGATCATCGAGGCGTCCAGCGCCGGCACCGCGCCGCGTTCGGCCCCGAAGGTCAGCAACTTCACCTTCGTCACCCGCACCGCGCCCGGTTCCGCCCCGATCACGTTCAACACCAATACCGGCTTCAATCTTTCCAACGGCATCATCGTGAACCCGGGCACCGTCGCCTGTCTGGACATCGATACCGGCGCCAGCGCCAGCTTCAACTCGGTGCGGTTGTCCTGCGGCACGCCCTTCGATGCCGATGCGGATGGTGATGAGGCGGCCTTGTTCGCCGCCGGCGGCGCCAACAACAGCTCCACCCATGTCTCCTCGCTCACCAACACCTTCGTGAACGGACCCAATGAAGCCGCCGTCACGGCCTTCGACGCCACCACGGTCAGCGCCGCCTTCACCCGCACCACCTATATCGGCGCGGTCCGTGACGCGGCGGACACTTGGTACAAGGGCTGGACCTGCGGCCTGCCCGGCGAGCCGAGCTGCTGACGTTTCAAGCGACAGGGGTGGCGAGAGCCACCCCTGTGTCCCATTCGATGCAATTCCATAAGGTTCTCGGACCATGAAGAAGTTTCGCACCACTTTGCCGGCGCTGCTGCTCGCGAGCACCGGCCTGGTCACGCCGTACCAGGCACTGGCGCAGCAGGAGCCGCTGCAAGTCGAAGAGATCATCTCGCGCGGCGAATATATTCCCGACGTCATGCGTGAGACCTCGGCGGTCGCCAGCGTGCTCACCATCCGGGACCTGGAGCGCGCCGGCGACAGCAACGCCGCCTCGGCTCTCACCCGCATGTCCGGCATCAGCCTGATCGGCAGCCGCTTCGTCTATGTCCGCGGCCTGGGCGAGCGTTATTCCTCGGCGCTGCTCAACGGCTCGCCGCTGCCCAGCCCCGAGCCGCTGCAGCGCGTGGTGCCGCTGGACCTGTTTCCCTCCAACATCCTTTCCAACATGGTGGTGCAAAAGACCTTTTCCGCCAGCATGCCGGGCGAGTTCGGCGGCGGGGTGATCAACCTTTCCACCGTCGGCGTGCCGCAGGAATCCTTCTTCGATGTGGGTCTCAGCATGGGCGGCAATTCCCGCACCCTGGGACGCTACGGCCTCAACTATTACGGCTCGGCCTTCGACCGTCTGGGCTTCGACAGCGGCAACCGCGACGTGCCCGAGCCCGTCAAGGAAGCGTTCGCCACCGGCAAGCGCATCACCGAGGGCAATTTCACCGACGCCGAGCTGATGCGTATCGGCCGCAGCTTCACCAACGCCCCGCTCAACCTGGTGCAGCGCCAGAAGGTCGGGCCGGATTTCGGCGGCAAGTTCAGCGGCGGCGGCAGCCTGGACCTGGGCTGGGGCCGTCTCGGCTTCATCGGCGTTGGCAGCTTCGACAGCGAGTGGCGCACCCGCATCGGCGTGCAGCAGGAAGGCGTGCTGGTCGGCAATGGGCTGCAGATCAGCAACGATTTCGACTTCGAGTCCAACCAGAACGACATCACGATGAGCGGCCTTGCGGCGGTCGGCCTGGAGGCCGGTTCGCACAAGGTCCAATGGACCAATTTCGTGGTCCGCAGCGTGCAGAAGGAGGCCCGTATCCGGGCCGGCCGCGACGAACTGGCGGGCGCCGATGTCCGCGACGACTATACCGAATGGTTCGAGCGCGAGCTTATCAATTCCCAGCTCGCCGGCTCGCACACCTGGGATCGCTGGATGTTCGACTGGCGCGGCGCCTATGCCCGCACCACCCGCGACGCGCCCTATGAGAAGGGTATCCGCTACCGCCTGGTGGACGGAGTCTATTACCATAATGCCTCGCAGGAGCAGAACTATACCCGCTTCAGCACGCTGGGCGACACTATTCATAGCGCCGGGGCCGACCTTTCCTATTCGCTGCCGCTCTCCAGCGTCCGCGACGCGGTGTTCAGCGCCGGCTTCGCCTGGTCGGACAATAAGCGCAACGCCGAGGCGCGTGAGTTCCGCTTCCTGGCGCTCAACCAGTCGCTGCCGCTGGATGTGCAGACCGAGCGGGTGGACTTCCTGCTCTCGGACTTCAACATCGACCCCAACCGGCTGGTGATCCGCGAGACCACCGGGGCCGAAGGCGCCGCCGCCTATAATGGCCGCCTCAAGGTCACGGGCGGCTATCTCCAGGTGGATGCCGAAATCCTGCCCTTCATCCGCACCGCCGCGGGCCTGCGCATCGAGGATGCCACCCAGTCGGTGACGACGCTGGACCTGTTCGGCGGCCCGCCGCCGGCCTCGCCCGCGCCGCTCAGCAACACCTATTACCTGCCCAGCGGCACCGTGACCTGGAACTTCGCCGACGACTGGCAATTCCGCGTCGGCGGCTCCCAGACCATCGCCCGGCCCCAATTCCGCGAAATGGCGCCGCAGCAATATCTGGACCCGGACAGCGACCGCCTCTTCGTGGGCAATCCCTATCTGGTGGACAGCAAGCTGCTGAACATTGACGCCCGCGTCGAATATTACATGCCGTTCGGCGACTTCTTCACCGCGGGCTTCTTCTACAAGGACATTGACCGTCCGGTGGAATCGGTGGTGAACGAGGCCGGCGCGACGGTGCAGCAGACCTACATCAACGCGCCCAAGTCCCGCATCATGGGCGGCGAGGTCGAGGTCAAGAAGACCTTCGATTTCGGCTGGACCAATCCCTGGCTGGTGAACAAGGTCTGGCTGGTACAGGCCAACTACACCTATTCCAGCTCGGAAGTGATCGTCAGCGCGACCGACGTGGTCTTCCCGCTCGGCGCGGCGGGCCAGCCGCGCCCGGCGCTGGAATATGTCCGCAACGGCAGCCGCATGCAGGGCCAGTCCGACCATCTGGCCAACTTCCAGTTCGGCTTCGAGGACCAGGTGGCGAACACCCAGGCGACCTTCCTGCTCACCTGGGTCAGCGACCGCATCAGCGCGCGCGGCCGTCCCGGCCAGCCCGACCTGATCCAGAGCCCCGGCGTGATGCTGGACTTCAACCTGCGCCAGGGCATCAAGCTGGCGGGCGAGGACTTCACTCTGGGCTTCAGCGTGCGCAACCTGCTGGATACCGACTTCAAGGAGTTCCAGAAGCTGGGCACCGACATCATCTACAACAACAAGTATACGGTGGGCGCCAACGTCTCCTTCTCGCTGTCCAAATCCTTCTGAACGCAGCTCCGCATCCGGGAAAGGGCGGCCATCCCTTCGGGATCGCCGCCCTTTCGCCGTTTGTGGACCGTCACACAACTGTAGCGATTGCTTCACAAAAGCGTGGCGGCCCGGGGGGATTGTGCCCCGTCCGCGCGCCGCCGCGTGACGATCCTATGAAGCTCGCGAGGGACGCTTGGCATTCCGTTTTGACGCTTTCCGCTGGCCGCAACAGGGCCTGAAGCTGCTGGAAGCGGCGCTGGTCGCGGCGCTGGCGGTGCAGGCCGTGCGCCTGTTCTGGGCGGTGCTGGCGCCGGCCGGACCTTTCGGCACGCCCATGGTGTCGCCGCCGCCCAGGACCGACTTCACTATCCTGTCGCGCTTCGATCCCTTCTTCCGCGGGCTGCCGGATGGCGGCGCGGCGGCATCGTCCAATGGCGGCGGCTTTGTCCTTTACGGCGTGCGCCTGGCGGCCGACGGGCGCGGCGCTGCCATCCTGGGCAAGGGCGACGGCCGCCAGGACGCCTTCACCGTGGGACAGAGCGTGGCGCCCGGCGTGACGCTGGCGGCGGTGGGGCGCGATCATGTCATCCTCTCGCGCGGCGGGGTGCGCACCCGCATCGCCTTCCAGCCGTCTGCGCCCGGCGCCTATACGCCGCCGCCCACGCCTTCGCCCGCCCCGCAAGCAGCGGGCGCGATCACGCCAAAGGCCTTCCTGTCGCAGAACAGTTTCGAGCCGCACATCGAGAACGGCCAGGTGCTGGGCTATGCGGTGACGGCGCGCGACGGCGGCCAGACCTTGCAGGCGGCGGGCCTTCAGCCGGGCGATATCATCCGCGCCATCAACGGCAGCCCCCTCAGCCGCAACCGCTTCGAGGAGATCGAAGCCGAATTCGCCGGATCGCAGCAGGTGGAGCTCACCATCGAGCGCGGCGGCCAGACCGTCACCAGACAGTTACGGGTAGCCCAGTGAAGCGCGCACTCCTTCTCATCCTCAGCCTTCTGGCGCCGCTTGCGGCCACGTCCGCCCTGGGCCAGGTCCAGCCGGGACAGGTACTGAACCTACAGGATGCCGACATCCGCGCCTTCATCCAGGATGTGGCGCGCGCCACCGGCAACACCTTCATCATCGACCCGCGGGTGCAGGGCAAGGTGACGATCACCAGCCAGCAGCCCTTGCAGCCGAACGAGTTGATGGACGTGCTGTTCTCGGCCCTGCGGGCCAACGGGCTGGTGGCGGTGCCGACCAGCGCCGGGGCCTATCGCATCGCGCCGGAAGAAGGCGCGGCGCAATCCGCCTCGGCCGGGACGCGGGCGGGTGACGGCTTTTCGACGCAGGTCGTGCGCCTGTCCACCCTGGATGCGCGCTCCGCCGCCGAAGCCCTGAAGCCGCTGATCGGGCGGCAGGGCGTGGTGGTGCCCAGCGCCCGCGGCAATCTTCTCATCATCGCCGACTATGCCGACAATCTGCGCCGCATCCAGGGCCTCTTGGCTCAGATCGATCGCACCGGCGGCGTCACCGAGACTGTCACCTTGCGCGCCAGTTCGGCGCGCGAGATGGCTGGGATTCTCGACAGCCTGCTCAAGGCGCCGGGCGCCGACGCGCAGGCGCGCAACGGCCTGGTCTCCATCGTGGTGGTGGAAAGCAGCAACACGCTGATCCTGCGGGGTGAGGCGGAAGCGGTGCGCCCGCTCCTGCCCATCATCGCCGATCTCGACCGCCGCGCGGAAGGCGCGGGCGATGTGCGGGTGGTGCGGCTGCAATTCGCCGATGCGCAGCAACTGGTGCCGGTGCTGCAGCAGCTTGTGGGCCAAACCACGCCCGCCGCGCAGACCGTCAGCGTGCAGCAGACCGGCATCTCCCGTCCGCCCATGGGGCGGGGCGGCAATGCCGAGCCCGCGCCGGCGGAGGCTGCACCGGCTCCGGCGACGCCCGCGCCGCGCGAAGGCCAGCGCGCCAGCATCACCCGCTATCCCGGCACCAACGCCATCGTGATCGCCGCGCCGCCGGAAACCCAGACCATGCTGGCCGAGGTGATCCGCAAGCTGGATGTGCGCCGCGAGCAGGTGCTGGTCGAGGCCATCGTGGTCGAAGTCTCCGACGCCACCGCCAAGCGGCTGGGGGTGCAGTTCGCCATCGCCGGGCGCAACGGCTCGGGCGCGCCCTTGGTCGCCACCAATTACGGCAATGCCCGCCCCAACCTGCCCGCCATCCTGGGCGCGGCGGTGGGGCCGCAGGTCCTGCCGGAAGGCAGCACCACCCTGCAAAGCCTGCGCGACGCGGCGGCGGCTTCCATCCTGGGCGCCACCGGCATCATCGGCGGCGGCATAGGCAACATCAATGGCGACACGCTGTTCGGCTTCGTCATCAACGCGGTGAAGAGCGACAATGATTCCAACCTGCTTTCCACGCCTTCGATCCTGACGCTGGACAACCAGGAAGCCACCATCCTGGTAGGCCAGAACGTTCCCATCACCACCGGCGAGGTGCTGGGCGCGGCCAACGTCAACCCCTTCCGCACCATCCAGCGCCAGGATGTGGGCATCCAGCTCGATGTGCGGCCGCAGATCAATGCGGGCGGCACCGTCACCCTGTTCCTGCGCCAGGAAGTCTCCAGCGTGGCGGGGCCGGTGAGCACCGCGTCTTCGGAACTGGTACTGAACCGCCGCCAGGTCGAGACCACCGTGAATGTGGATGACGGCGAGATCATCGTGCTGGGCGGCCTTCTGGACCAGAATGAGCGCCTGAGCAACGAGCGCACACCGATCCTGGGCGATGTGCCGGTGCTGGGCAATCTCTTCCGCGCCACCACGCGGGGGCGGGTGCGCACCAACCTGATGATCTTCATCCGCCCCACCATCCTGAAGAGCACCGAGGATGCGCGCCGCGCCACCGCACCCAAATATGAATATGTCATCGGCCAGCAGCGCGCCGCCGATCCCGCGCGCCAGGCGCAACTGGAAGCGCTGGTGCAGGATTATCTGCGCGCCACCCCGCCCCGGATGCCGGCGGTGCCGCCCGCTTCCGTGCCGCCCGCACAGCCATGAGCGCCGCGCCGCAGCCCCTGGCCTATGCCTTCGCCAAGAAGCATGGCGTGATCCTGCTGGCGCTGGACGAGGTGGCGCAGGTCGGCGTGCGCGAGGGCGCGGAGCCCTCGGCCCTGATCGAGGCGCGCCGCGCCCTGCGCCGTCCGCTGCAACTGGTGCCGTTGTCGGGGCCGGAGTTCGAGCAACGCCTCTCCCAGACCTATGGCACGGGCCTGGCCATGGCCGAGGATGGATTGGATGAGCGCGTCGGGCTGGACAGCCTGGCGGAAGGCCTGCCCGCCGCCGCCGACCTCTTGGACATGGTGGACGATGCGCCCGTCATCCGCCTGATCAACGGGCTGATCGCCGAAGGTGTGCGCCAGGGCGCCTCCGACATCCATATCGAGCCGTTCGAGAGCGCGCTGCTGATCCGGCTGCGCATTGACGGCGTGCTGAAAGAGGCGCTGAGCCTGTCGCCGCGCCTGGCGCCGCTCCTGGTCTCGCGCGTCAAGGTGATGGCGCGCCTCGACATCGCCGAGAAGCGCATTCCCCAGGACGGCCGCATCTCGCTGACGCTGGGCGGGCGGGCGCTGGATGTGCGTGTCTCCACGCTGCCCGCGCGAGCGGGCGAGCGGCTGGTGATGCGCATCCTGCGCCGGGACCAGGCGGCGCTGGAGCTGGAGCAGCTCGGCTTCTCCGAACAGGCGCTGGCGATCTATCGCGGCGGCTTGGCCGAGCCCAACGGCATCATCCTGGTCACCGGGCCGACCGGCTCGGGCAAGACCACCAGCCTTTATGCGGGCCTGTCGCGCCTCAACGACGCCACGCGCAACATCCTCACCATCGAGGACCCGGTCGAATACGCCATCAAGGGGCTGGGCCAGACCCAGGTCTCGCCCAAGGTGGGCATGACCTTCGCGGCGGGGCTGCGCGCCATCCTGCGCCAGGACCCAGACATCGTGATGGTGGGCGAGATCCGCGACGGCGAAACCGCGCAGATCGCGGTGCAGGCCAGCCTCACCGGCCATCTGGTGCTCTCCACCGTCCATACCAACAATGCGGCGGGCGCGATCACGCGGCTGCGCGACATGGGGGTGGAGCCTTTCCTGCTGGCCGCCACCATCCGGGTGGTGATCGCCCAGCGGCTGGTGCGGCGCCTCTGCCCGCATTGCCGCCAGCCGGTGGCGGCGGACGGCGCGGCGGCGCGTATCGCGGGCGTGGAGGTGGGCCGGACGCTGTGGCGCGCGCGCGGCTGCGAAGCCTGCGGCAATACCGGCTATGCCGGGCGCATCGGCGTCTATGAGGCGCTTCGCGTGGACGACCGCATCCGCCGCCTGATCAACGAAATGGCCGACGAGGACGCCGTCACCGCCGCCGCATTCCCCAACGGCGGCACGCTGGCCGACGAGGTTCGCCGCTATGTGGCCGAGGGCCTGACCACGATCGAGGAAGCCATCCGCGTCAGCCGCCAGGACATGCCCCATGGCGACCTATGACTATGTCGCGCTGGATGCGGGCGGGCGCACCTGCCAGGGCGTGATCGCCGCCGCCAGCGAGCGCGGCGCGCGCGAGGAATTGCAGGCCCGCCGCCTGGTGCCGGTGCGCATCGCCCCGTCGGGCGCGGGCATCCGCGGCCGCCTGCGCGCGCAGTTGCGCCTTCCGCCGCGGCGTCTTTCGGTGCGCACGCTGGCCTTGCTCACCCGGCAGATGGCGACGCTGGTGGCGTCGGCCCCGCTGGAAGAGGCGCTGCGCACCCTGGCGCTGCAGACCGAGAACCCGGCACTGCGGCGTATCCTCACCGCCACCCATGCCAGCGTGCTGGAAGGCTTCCGTCTCTCCGATGCGATGGCGCGGCAGGAGGCGGCCTTTCCGCCGCTCTATCGCGCCATGGTGGCGGCGGGCGAACAGTCGGGAGCGCTGCCCGCCGTGCTGGAGCGCATGGCCGACCTGCTGGAGCAGGACGAGAAGGCGCGCAGCCGCCTGGTGACGGCGCTGGTCTATCCGGCGGCGCTGACCCTGACCGCCATCGCCGTGATCGCGGCGCTGATGGTCTATGTCGTGCCGCGGGTGGTGGACCAGTTCGACAGCATGGGCCAGCAATTGCCGCTGCTGACGCGCATCATCATCTTCCTTTCGGAAACGGCGCGGGACTGGGGCTGGCTGCTGCTGTTCCTGCTGGCCGCCGGCATCACCCTGCTGGCGCGGGGCCGCGCCCGCCCCGCCTTCCGCCTGCGTTTTGATGCGGCGCTGCTGCGCCTGCCGGTGGCGGGAAGGCTGATCCGCAACGTCAACGCGGCGCGGCTGGCGCGCACCCTGTCCACCATGATCGCCAGCGGCCTGCCGGTGCTGGAGGGACTTCTGCTCACCGCTCCCACCGTCTCCAACCATGCGCTGCGCCGGGCCACGCTGGCGATGGCGGCCAATATCCGCGAAGGCGGCACGCTGTCGGGCGCGATGCGGCGGGCGGAGATCTTTCCGCCCATCCTGATCCACATGACCGCCAGCGGCGAGGGCAGCGGCCGGGTGGAGGAGATGCTGACCCGCGCCGCCGACTATCTGGAGCGCGAATTCCAGGCCTTCGTCTCGCTGGCGCTCAGCCTGCTGGAGCCCGCCATCATCGTCATCATGGGCGCCATCGTCACCCTGATCGTGCTGGCGATCCTGCTGCCCATCCTTCAGATCAACACGCTTGCCTTCGGATGAAAGACGCCATGGATACCATTCTTGACCGTTTCCGCCGCCCGCGCCGCCGCGATGCGGGCTTCACCCTGGTCGAGGTGATGGTAGTGATCGTCATCATCGGCCTTCTGGCGACGGTGGTGATGATCAATGTCCTGCCCAGCCAGGACCGCGCCATGCGCGAGAAGGCGCGCGCCGACATCGCCACGCTGGAGCAGGCGGTGGAGACGTTCCGGCTGGAGACGTTGCGCTTCCCCACCGCGGCCGAAGGCCTGCAAGCGCTGGTCAATCCGCCGGGCGGGCGCGAAGGCGGTTATATCCGCCGCCTGCCCGCCGATCCCTGGGGCAATTCCTATCAATACGCCTTTCCCGGCGCGCATGGCCGCTTCGACATCTATTCCTTCGGGGCCGACGGGGCGAAGGGCGGCGAGGGCAACAATGCCGATATCGGCAACTGGAACTAGGCGCGCCCGCGAGGCGGGCTTCACCCTGGTCGAGGTGATGGTGACGCTGCTGCTGCTGGGCCTGGTCACCGGCGTGGCGCTGCTGACCTTGCCCTCCGGCGGGGCGCGTCTGACGCGCGAGGCCGAGCAGCTTGCGGCCCGCATCAAGCATGCCCAGCGCGAGGCGATGCTCACCAACCGCAGCGTCGAGGTGGTGGTGGCATCCGGCGACAGCCGCTTCCGCGTGCGCCGCTCCGGCCGCTGGCAGCCCTTGGAGGAAGGGCCGTTCCGCCCGCGCCCCTGGCCCGAAGGCGTAACGGCGGCACTGGCGGAAACGGGCCGCCATGGCGTGCGCTTCGATCCCAGCGGCGCCGCCGATCCCGCCGTCATCCGCCTGTCGGCGGAAGAGCGGACGATGGAAGTGCGCGTGGATGCGCAAGGCCGGGTGACGGTCCATGAACGCTGAGCGCGGCTTCACCATTCTGGAGATGCTGGTGGCGCTGGCGGTGCTCAGCCTGGGCGCGGTGGCGCTGCTCAACCTGGCGGACGAAAACACCCGCACCGCCGCGCTGCTGCAAACGCGCCTTTTCGCCGGAATCGTCGCCGACAACCGCGCGGTGGAATCGCTGACCAGCCCCATGCCGCCCGCCATCGGCACCGAAAGCGGCATCGAGCAGGCGGGCGGCCAGGCCTGGCGCTGGACGCGCAGCGTGGCGCCGTCCGCCGATGCCGATGTGCTGCGCATCCGCATCACCGTCACGCCGCAAGGGGGCGGGCGCGCCGCCATGCAGACTGTGCTGTTCCGGGTGCTGCGATGAAGGGCTTCACGCTCCTGGAAATGCTGGTGGCGCTGTTCATCTTCGGCCTGGTCTCGGCCGCGGGCGTGGGCGTGCTGCGTTTCAGCATGGATAATCAGGACCGGGTGCGCGGCCGCATCGCGCGCCTGGCCGAAATTGAAACCGCCCGCGCCCTGCTCAAGGCCGACCTGGCCCAGGCCGTGGCGCGGCGGGTGCGTGACATCCAGGGCCGGGCGGCGGATTTCGTCTTCACGGGCAATGCGCAGGCCCATGGCGGCCCCTTGCTGGCGCTGGTGCGCGGGGGCGTGGACAATCCCGACGGCGATCCGCGCCCGTCGCTTCAATATATAGAGTATCGCCTAGCCGATGGGGTGCTGGAGCGGCATGCCCGCTCCGGCCTGGATGGCGGGGATTTTCTGCCCGCCCGTCCCTTGCTCAGCGGCGTGCGCGGTGCATCCTTGCGCTTCCTCTGGCATGGGCAATGGCTGGAAGCCTTGCCGCGCGGCGCGCATGTGGAGATGCCGCAGGCGGTGCGGCTCGATCTGGAGCTGGAGGATTATGGCGCGGTGTCACAGCTTCTGCTGGTGACGGGGGCGGCGTCATGAGGCCCTGGGACGAGCAGGGCGCGGCCCTGATCACCGTGCTGCTGCTGGTGGCGGTGATGTCGGTGCTGGCGGTGGCGCTCTTGGACGATATCCGCTTCGGCATCCGCCGCGCCGTCAATGCGGGCGAGAATGGCCAGGCGCAATGGTATGCGCTGGGGGCCGAGGCGCTGGCGCGCGCGCGTATCGGCCAGTTGACGCGCGGCGAGGGGCCCACCCGCCTTACCGGCAACTGGCCGGAGCGCACCTTCGCGTACCCGCTCGACAACGGGGCGATGGAATTGCGCCTGGCCGATGGCGGCGCCTGCTTCAACCTCAACAGCGTGGTGGAAGGGGCGGGCGAGATGCTGCGGCGAAGCGAGCGCGGCGCCGCCCAGTTCACCACCCTGCTGCTGGCGCTGGGCCTGGCCGAGAGCGAGGCCGCCACGCTCACCGCCGCGCTGGTGGACTGGATGGACAGCGACGTGCTGCGCGGGCCGGGGGGCGCCGAAGACGAAGCCTATGCCGCTCCTCCCATCGCGCGGCGCACCGCGGGCACGCTGATGGCCGAGGCCAGCGAGCTGCGCGCCCTGCACGGCATGAACGAAGACCTGTATCAGCGGCTGCGGCCTTTCGTCTGCGCCTTGCCCACGACCGAGCCCAGCCGCATCAACGCCAACACGCTGCCACGCGACCGCGCCGTGCTGCTCACCGCCGTGACCGACGGGCGGCTTCTGCCCGCCGAGGCGCTGCGGCTGATCGCCATGCGCCCGGCCGATGGCTGGCGCGACCAGGCGGCGCTTGCCGCCGCGCCGCCCGTGGCGGCCCTGGGCGGGGCAGGCGGGCTGGGCGAGCAGGTGGGCCTGCGCAGCCGCTTCTTCCGGCTGGAGGCGGTGGTGCGCCATGGCGATGGCGAGGTGACGGGCAGCAGCCTGTTCGAGCAGATGGGCCAGACGGTGCGGCTGGTGTCGCGCCGCTGGGGGGGTGAGGAATGAGCATGCGCATCGTGATCCTGCCGCAGGCGCCGCAAAGAGCGCCGCTCTGCCTGACGGTGGACAAGGACGGCACCGCCGCCTGGCGCAGGCTGCATCCGGGTGAGGATGCGGGCACGGGCTGGACCGCGCTGGTGGTGCCCGGCATCGAGGCGGTGGCGCGCTGGCTGCACCTGCCCACGCGCAACACGGCGCAGGCATTGGCGGCGGCGCGGCTGCAATGGGAAAACGCCGCCGCGCTGGGGAACGAGGCGCTGCATCTGGCGGTCGGTCCGCTGGAGGCGGACGGCCATCGCCTGGTCGTGGCGGTGGCGCGCGAGCGCCTGCAGGCTTGGCTGGAGGAGGCGAAGGCCCATGGCGTCGAGCCCGATCTGGTCATTCCCGATCATCTGGCGTTGCCGGAGCCCGCGGATGGCGAGGTGCTGACGGCGCGCATGCCCGATGGCGCGGTGATCGCGCGCGGCCCGCGCCTGGCCTTTGCCTGCGAGGACGAGATGCTGCCCGCGCTGCTGGGCGGCAGACCCGCAAGGAGCGCCGATCCCGCCATGGCGGCGCGGCTGATGGCCGAAGGGCTGCGCACCCCGGCGGTCAATCTGCTGCAAGGAGCGTTCGCGGATCGCCGCACGGCCTGGCACCGCGACCGGCGCGTGTGGCGCGTGGCCATTCTGGCAGGACTGCTGCTGGCAAGCCCGGTGCTGCTGCGTCTGGGCGAGGGCGCCTGGCTGTCTCTGGCAGCGGCGCGCATCGGCGCGGAGACACGCGCGGCGGCGGCCGCGGTCGCGCCCGGGCCCGATCCTATCGCGGCGCTGGCGGAACAGGTCCGGCGGCGCGATCTGGCGGCGGGCGGTGGTGCGGCGGGCCGTATCGCCCATCTCGCCGCCGCGCTGGAACAGAGCGCCGATGTCCAGTTGGAGGGTCTGCGCGTGACGGCGGAAGGCGATGTCGCCGCCGCGGTGCGCCATGCCTCGCCTGCGGAGCTGGAGGCATTGACGGCCGCGCTGCGCGGCAAGGGCGTGACGGTGTCGGTGGACGGCTCACGTCCCGATGCGGGCCGCACCGTCAGCGATCTGCGGCTGGGAGGGGCGCTGTGATCGCCTGGTGGAAAGCCCGCGCGCGGCGCGAACAGGTGCTGCTGGGCGTGCTGGCGCTGCTGCTTCTGGCGCTTGCCGCCTGGTATGGCGTGTGGCGGCCGGTGGCGGCGTTCCAGCACGCGGCAGCGGAACGCCATGCGCAGGCGATGCGCCAGCGCCAGGCCGTGCAAGCGCTGATCGCGCGCGTCAAAGCTGCGCCCGCATCGCAGGGCGAAGTGCGCCCGCTGGCCGAGACGGTGCGGCAGAGCCTGGACGCGGCGGGCATCACCGCCGCCCGGCTGGAGGCCGATCCCGATGGCGGCCTGCGTGTCGCCATCGGCGGAGTGGCGTCCACACAACTTCTGCCCTGGATCTCCACCTTGCAGACCGCCCATGGCATCGTGCCGCGGCATCTGGTGGTGGTGAAGGAGGGGCAGGGCCTGCTCGGCCTCGACGCCACCTTCGTGCGGGCAGGCGGCTGAAATGCGCCGCGGGGTCGCACTAGCCGTCTTCATGCTTCTGCTGCTTACCGCGCTGCTGCCTTTGCGGCTGGCGCTGGAGTGGGCGGGGGCGCAACGGGCGCTCTCTGCCGCGCGGGTGGAAGGGACGGTGTGGCACGGCCGGTTGCAGGACGCGCGCCTGCGCGGGCTGTCGCTGGGCGATGCGGCCCTGTCGCTGGACCTTCTTTCGCTGCTGGGCGGGCGCATCGGCTTCCGTTTCATCGCCTATGGCGCGCTGGCGGGCGACGGCGTCGCCTCGCCGGATGCGCTGCGCGCCGGCAGCCTGCGCTTTCCCTTGCGCGCCTTTTCTCCGAATCTGCCGCTGGACGGCGAGCTGCAACTGACGGGTCTGGACATCGCCTTCCGCGACGGCGCTTGCCGCAGGGCGCAAGGCTCGGCACGGGTGGTGCGCGCGCAATTGGCGGACGGTGTCACACTGCCGCCGGATTTTGCTCTGCGCGGCGCGCTGGGCTGCGCGGGCAAGGAGGCGGTGCTGCGCCTGATGGGCGTGGGCGACGGCGTGGAGATCGCCAGTGTGCTGCGCCTTGCCGCCGATGGCGCCTGGCGCCTGGAAAGCCGCATTTCCGCGCAGGGCCGCGCGATGACGCGGGTGGATCGCGGGTCGCTGGCGCTATAGCAGCCGGTCGAGCGGGCCATAGAGCCACACCAGCCAGATGCCGATGGCAAGCCCGACGCCGAAGGGAAGGGGATGGGCGCCGCCGACTTCTCTCCCGCGCGCCTGGAGGATCGCGGCATGCAGCAGGCTCGCCAGCGAGGCGATCACCAGGATGGAGGGCAGGCCCTGCCAGCCCACCCAGGCGCCGCCGCCTGCCAAGAGCCAGGCATCGCCCCCGCCCAGCCCTTCGCGCCCGCGCCAGCGGCGATAGAGGAAGGCGATCGCTGCCAGCAGCGCGAAGCCGATCGCCGCGCCCAATAGATGCGAAAGCAGCAGCAGGCGCGCCTCCGCCGCCGTCGCGGCCAGGCCGCTGGCCAGCAGCAGCAGCGTCAGGGGACGCGGCAGCCAGAAATGCTCCGCGTCCAGCACCGCCAGCAGCAGCAATTGCCAGCCCAGGATCGCGCCGATGACGCCGGTGGCGCCGGGCCAGGCGGCCTGCGCCCAAAGCGCCAGCCCCACCGCGGCGGCGATCAGCCAGAGGATGCGCGCCCGGCCGGGAGAGGCTGCCGCCTTGTGCGGCAGTGAAACGGTGGCGCGTGCCAGCGCCCACCCCACCGGCACGGCGCAGAGCAGCGTCAATGCGGCGAGAAGACTCATGGCGGGCGATGTCCCATGCCGTTCAGTCTGGCGTCTCCGCCGCCCGGCTTCAATCCTGGCGCTCAGGCCGACAGCGCGTTCCGCTTGGTGATGCAGCGTTCTGCGGGCAGCAGGATACGCGCTATGGTGCCCTTGTTGATCTCGCTTTCCAGCTCCAGCCGCCCCTGATGGCATTCGGCCAGCGAGCGCGCCAGCGACAGGCCCAGTCCCGTGCCTTCATGCTGGCGCGACAGGGGCGAGGCGACCTGGCGGAACGGCTCCAGCGCCAGCGGAATGGATTCAGGCGCCATGCCGATGCCGGTGTCGCGCACCGCCAGCATGCACGCGCCGCCCGGCGCCCAGGCGCCCAGCAGCGTCACCTTGCCCCCGGCGGGCGTGAACTTGATGGCGTTGGAGAGGAGGTTGAGCAGGATCTGCTTCAGCCGCAGACGGTCCACCACCAGATTGGGCAGGCCGGGCGTGAAACGGGCTTCCAGCGTCAGGGCGGCTTCCTCGGCGCGGCCGTGCACCAGCCGCAGGCATTCGTTCAGGAGATCGGCGGTGACGATCTCTTCCTCCACCAGCTCGAACTTCCCGGCCTCGGCCTTGGAAAGATCGAGAATGTCGTTGATCAGCGCCAGCAGATGCTTGCCCGCGCCATGCACGTCGCGGGCATATTCCTGGTAGCGCGGATGACCCAGGGGGCCGAACAGCTCGGAGCCCATCACCTCGGAAAAGCCGATGATGGCGTTGAGCGGCGTGCGCAGCTCATGGCTCATCAGCGCCAGGAAGTCGCCCTTGGCCTTGGAGGATGCGGTGGCGGCGCTCAGCGCCTGGCGCAGCTCGACCTCGCGCGACATGGCCAGCTCCACCTTGCTGCGCAGCAGCGCCTCGCCGGTGACGATGCCGCTATAGCGGCCGCGCCGCGTCACGACGAAACATTCGATCAGCGCGTCGGGATTCTCCGACAGCAGCACCGCGCCCAGATCGGAGACCTGCACATTCTCGTCCACCAGCAGCGGCTCGGTGTTGGCGAGACGCAGCACGCTGCGGCGGCTATAGAGTTCGGGCGCGTAGGGCCGGGCATAGCGCGTCAGATAGATCAGCCGGTTCACCAGCCCCACCACCGCGCCGTCGCTGTCCACCACGGCGGCGGCGGGGACATGGGGATGATCCTGCAGCCAGCCAAAGACCTCGCCGCAGGTCTGGCGGTCGGACAGCGCGGGCAGCGCGAGCGCCAGTTCGCCCGCGGTCCTGTGCAGCGGCCTGGAAATGGAAGACATGGCTGACGTGACGCCCCGTTTGCTGCCTATCAGGCTAAGGAAGGCGGGTTGTCCGGCGGTTAATTGCGCCCAGCGAATGGGCAAGGTTTTATGAAGTTATTGTGTCAGCGCGCCTTCGTGGCGGCGCGCCGCGCGGTGGCCGCGGCCATCAGGCAGACCAGCCCGCCCAGCCCGATGGTGGCGCTGGTGCCGATCCGCTCGGCCAGCAGGCCCAGGAACAGCGCTCCCGACGGCGCCATGCCCATGAAGCTCATGGCGTAAAGCCCCATCACCCGCCCGCGCATGGAATTGTGGGCGTTGAGCTGCACGATGGAATTGGTCGCGCCGCCCACCAGCATCAGGCTCATGGAGCAGGGGAAGGCCAGCGCCAGCGAAAGCTCGAAATGGCGCGACTGGGAAAAGGCCACCAGCGACACGCCCAGCGCCAGCGCCGCCAGCATGGGCGTGGCGCGCAGGAAGCGGTCGGGGATGCGGGTGAGGACATAGGCGCCCGCCACCGCGCCCGCGCCCACCATGGCATAGAGGAAGCCCAGCCCGGCGCTTCCCTGATGCAGCACGTCGCGCGCCAGGGCGGGCAGGAAGGTGACATAGGAACCGCCAAAGGCCGAGCAGACGGCGGGCGGGCGGATGGCGCGCCGATGCGCACGCCCGAGATCGCCGCCGCGGCGGGCGGCCTGTCGTCCAAATTCCTCGAAGCCATCCTGCTCGATTTGCGCAAGGCGGGCCTTCTGCACAGCCTGCGCGGCCGCAAGGGCGGCTTCGTCCTGGCGCGCCCGGCCGCCGAGATCACTTTCGCCGACATTGTGCGCATCACCGACGGGTCGCTGGCGCTCAGCCCCTGCGTGCGCGAAACCGGCCGCGCCCGCTGCGCCGATTGCTTCGAGGAGGCTGAGTGCGTCCTGCGCCCCGCCCTGATCCAGGCGCGGGAAGCCACCATCGGCGCCCTGCGCGCCCATAGCCTGGCGCAAGGCCCATAAAAATCAATTTATAACAAAGGCTTAGGGAGCCTCTCGCCGCGGCGCCCAAGCGGCAAAATTGTCGCGGGATCGCGCCCGCGCCCGCCTTGTCAGCGTATCTTCATCTGGCTTTTGGCAGAAGGCGCGCATGAGGGCTCCGATCTTCCGCCTGTTGCTGCTGGCGCTGCTGGCGCCCTGCGCCGCCGCCGGCGCGCAGCAGGCGGCGGGCAACTATCATGCGCCGGGAGACTTCCGCGGCGATGTGGACCAGGAAGGCGCCCGCGCCGCCGTCCGCCGCGGCGACGCCGCGCCTTTCACGGACATCCTGCGCAAGGCGCGCCCGCTGCTCAAGGGCGAGATCGTCGGCCAGAAGCTGGAGCAGCATCGCGGCCTCTGGGTCTATGAATTCCGCGTCGTCGGCCCCGACGGCCATATGCGCTACATGCATTTCGACGCCAAAAGCGGCGCCTATGTCGATGTGAGGCCCGCGCCGTGAAAATCCTGCTGGCCGAGGATGACGAGCGCCTGGCGCGCAACCTGATGGAGGCGCTGCGCCAGGCGGGTTTCGTCGCCGATCATGAGTCCGACGGGCGCGAGGCCTGGTTCAAGGGCGACGTCACCGACTATGACGCGGTCATCCTCGATCTGGGCTTGCCCTCGATGGACGGGCTGGCCGTGCTCAAGCGCTGGCGCGCCGCGGGGCGCGACTTTCCCATCCTGATCCTCACCGCCCGCGGCGAGTGGACCGACCGCGTCGAGGGCATCGAGGCGGGCGCCGACGATTACCTGCCCAAGCCCTTCCAGATGGAGGAAGTGCTGGCGCGCCTGCGCGCGCTTCTGCGCCGGGCGGCGGGCAAGGCCTCGCCGCTTCTCACCCAGGGCGACCTTGCCATCGACACAAGCCGGATGACGGTGACGGTGGCGGGAAAGGAAGTGGAGCTGACGCCGCAGGAATACCGGCTGGTGAGCTATCTGGCGCACAATGCCGGACGGGTGATCTCCCAGTCCGAGCTGCTCGATCATCTCTATGCCGGGGATAGCGCGCATCTCACCAATTCCATCGAGGTGCTGGTGGGCCGGGTGCGCCGCAAGCTGGGCGCGGCGCGCATCGAAACGCGGCGCGGCTTCGGCTATGTCTTCAAGGCGGGGACGCCATGAGGCTGCGCTCGCTGCGCCAGCGCCTGTTCGCCGCCGCCGTGCTGGCGGTGTCGGTGTCGCTCCTGGCCGCCTTCCTGATGCTGGCGCATCTCTTCGAGCGGCATGTCACCCGCCATTACGACGCCGAGCTGCAATCCTGGCTGCGCCAGCTCGCGGGCGTGGTCGAATTCCGGCCCGATGGCGGCGTGGAACTGGCGCGGCCCTTGCCGGAGGCGCGCTTCGGCGAACCCCTGAGCGGGCTTTACTGGCAGATCGAGGAGGACGAAACCGGCCTGATCGTCGCCTCGCGCTCGCTCTGGGATACGCATATTCCCCTGCCCAAGGATGCGCTGCCCCTGGGCCAGGTGGACAGCCATGTGCTGCCGGGGCCGCAAGGCACCGAGATGCGGGTGCAGGAACGGCGCATCGTCTTCGACCTGCCCACGGGCAGCCGCTCGCTGCGCATGGCGGTGGCGATGGACGTTCAGGAGATCGCCGCCGCACGCCGCGCCTTCGCGGGCGATCTGTGGCCTTATCTTGTGGCGGTGGGCGTGCTGCTGCTGGCGGCGGCCTGGGTCTATATCGGCATCGGGCTGGCGCCGCTCGACCGCATAAGGCGCAGCCTGAACGCCGTGCGCAACGGCGCGGCGCGGCGGCTGGAAGGCGATTTCCCGTCCGAGGTGACACCGCTGGTCGAGGAAGCCAACGCGCTGCTGGCGGCGCAGGACGAATCCCTGGCGCGCGCGCGGGCCCGCGCCGCCGACCTGGCGCACGGCCTGAAGACGCCGCTGGCGGTGCTGCAATCCGACGCCGAGCGCCTGCGCGCGCGCGGGCAGGGCGACCTGGCCGACGAGATGGGCCAGCTCGCCAGCCAGATGCACCGCCATGTCCAGCGCGAACTGGTGCGGGCGCGGCTGCGCGGCGGCGAGACGGCGGCGCCGATCCCCCTGCTGCCGGTGGTGGAACGGCTGGCCGCCTCCCTGCGCCGCACGCCGGGCGGCGAGCGCCTGCAATGGACGGTGGCGGTGCCCGAAAGCCTGCCGGTCGCCGCCGATGCGGAGGACCTCACCGAGCTTCTGGGCAATCTTCTGGACAACGCCGTCAAATGGGCGCGCACCGCCATCCGCATCGAGGCCGAGGCGGCGGGACCAATGGCCGTGATCCGCGTGCTGGATGACGGCCCCGGCGTGCCCGAAAGCGCGCTGGCCTCGCTGGCCGGGCGCGGCGTGCGCCTGGACGAGGGCGTGCCCGGCCATGGCCTGGGCCTAGCCATCGCGCGCGACATCGCCACCGCCTGCCATGGCGCGCTCACCGTCTCCAACCGCGAGGGCGGCGGCTTCGCCGTCCGCATCGAACTTCCCACCCAGCAGAGAAGCATGGCGCATGCATAGGTTCGTATCCCTTATGGCGGCGGCGCTGCTTCTTTCCATGCCGGCGGAGGCGCGCCCGATCCTCATGACGCCGCAGCAGATGCAGCGGCTGGGCATCCGCACCGCCGTGGCGCGCCCCGCCGCCGCCCAGCCTGCCGTCTCGGTGCTGGGGCGCGTCACGCCCGCGCCGGATTCGCGCATCCCCGTCGCCGCGCCCTTCGCCGGATCGGTGCAGAGTCTGCTCAAGCTGGAAGGCGAGACGGTGCGCAAGGGCGAGGCGCTGGCGGTGATCGCCAGCAGCGAGGCGCATGCGGCCCTGGGCCGCCTGCAAGGGCAGGTGGCGCAGCATCGCAGCGCCAAGGCCGCCGCCGACCGCGCGCGCGCCCTGGTGGCGGAAGGCATCGCGCCCGAGGCCCGCGCCGAGGAAGCCATCGCGGCGGAACAGGCGGCCGCTGCCGAACTGGCCGCCAGCCGCAGCGCCATGGCGCGCGCCACCGGCGCATCGGGCGGCGGCTATCGCCTGATCGCGCCGGCGGATGGCCGCATCGCCCTGGTGGAGACGCATGTGGGCGACCAGGTCGCCGCCATGCAGCCCCTGATCACCATCGACACACGCATGGAATTGTGGGTCGAAGGTGCGCTTCCCGCCAGCGCAGTGGGCCGTATCGCGCCGGGCGACAGCGTGCGGGTGGACGGCATGGCCGATGTGGCGGGCGAAGTGGTCGCGGCGGGCACCAGCATCGACCCCAGAACGCGTTCGGCCACCCTGCGCGCGCGGCTGACATCGCCGGGGGCGCTGGTGGGCGGCCAGACCGTGCGCCTCACCATCCTCCAGCGCGCGGGCGCGGGGAGCCTCACCGTGCCGCGTACGGCGCTGATCGAGCTTGCGGGCGGCCCGGCCGTGTTCGTGGCGCGCCAGGACGGCTTCGAGGCGGTGCCGGTGCGCGTGCTGGCGCGCGGGCCCAATGACGCCACGGTTAGCGGCAAGCTGCCGGCTGGCGCACGCGTCGCCATTTCCGGCCTCAGTGAACTCAAGGCCGCGAGCGCCCGGGAATAGCCATGCTGCGGCGGATCATCGAACTGGCCCTGAGCCAGCGCATGCTGATGCTGGTGCTGGCGGGGCTGCTGCTGGGCGCGGGCTTCTATGCCTTTTCGCGCCTGCCCATCGACGCCTATCCCGACATCTCCACCACCCAGGTGAAGATCATCCTCAAGGCCCCGGGCATGACGCCCGAGGAAGTGGAGCAGCGGGTGATCGCGCCGCTGGAGCTGGAACTGCTGGGCATCCCCAACCAGGTGATCCTGCGTTCCATGGCGAAATACGCCATCGCCGACATCACGATAGATTTCACCGATGCCACCGATGTCTATTGGGCGCGCCAGCAGGTGGGCGAACGCCTGTCGCAGGCAATGGACAATCTGCCCGGCACGGTCAGCGGCGGCCTGGCCCCCATCGCCACGCCGCTCTCCGAAATCTTCATGTTCACCATCGAGGGCGGCAAGCTCAGCCTGGCCGAGCGCCGCGCCCTGCTGGACTGGACCATACGCCCGGCGCTGCGCACCATTCCGGGCGTCGCCGACGTGAACGCGCTGGGCGGCCATGTCGCCAGCTTCGAGGTGGTGCCCGACGATGCGGCGCTGATCTCGGCGGGCCTGCGCATATCCGACATAAGAGACGCCATCGCCGCCGCCAACCGCAATGACGGCGCGGGCCGCGTCAATGACGGGGAGGAGGCGCTGATCGTTCGCGCCGTGGGCGCGATCCGGACGCTGGAGGATTTGCGCCAAGTGATCGTGCCCGCGCGCGATGGCGGGCATGTGCGGCTGGGCGATGTGGCCGAGGTGCGCACCGGCGCGCTCACCCGCTATGGCGCGGTCAGCCGCAACGGCGCGGGCGAGGCCGTGCAGGGCCTGGTGCTGGGCCTGCGCGGCGCCGACACCGGCGCGGTGGTGGCGGGCGTGCGCGCCCGGCTGCAGGAACTGGAAGCCAACCTGCCCGAAGGCGTGCGCATCAACATCTTCTATGACCGTGCCGATCTGATCGACAAGGCGGTGAGCACGGTCGAGCATGCGCTTCTGGAAGCGACGGTGCTGATCGTCGTCCTGCTGCTGCTGTTCCTGGGAAACCTGCGCGCCGCCATCGTGGTGGCGCTGACGCTGCCCTTCGCGGCGCTGATCACCTTCCTGATGATGACCCTGTTCGGGCTGACGGCGAACCTGATGAGCCTGGGCGGGCTTGCCATCGCCATCGGCATGCTGGTGGACGCCGCCGTGGTGGTGGTGGAGAACACGGTGGAGCGCCTGGCCCATCACCGCAAGGAGAGCAAGGTGCCCCATCTGCACCTGATCTACCGTGCGGCGTCGGAGGTGGCGGTGCCGGTGGCCTCGGGCATCGTCATCATCTGCCTGGTCTTCCTGCCGCTGCTGTCGCTGCAGGGGCTGGAAGGCAAGCTCTTCGCCCCCGTGGCGCTCACCATTATCTTTGCCCTGTCGGGCTCGCTGCTGCTGTCGCTGACCCTGATCCCGGTGATCGCCTCGCTGGTCTTGAAGCCCGGCGCGCATGGCGAGGCCTGGCTGATGAAGAAGCTGATGCCGCTTTATTCCCGCGCGCTGGCGGCGGTGCTGCTGAAGCCCATGCGGCTCTTCATCGGCGTCGGCCTTTCCTTCGCCGTGGCGGCGCTGGCCTATATGGCGGTGGGCAAGACCTTCATGCCCACCATGGACGAGGGTGCCATCGTCATGCAGCTCGCCAAGCTGCCTTCCATCACCCTGGAACGCTCCAAGGAAGTAGACCTTCAGGTGGAGAAGGCCATCCTGGAGCAGGTGCCCGAGGTGCAGGAGGCCGTCTCCCGCACCGGCAGCGACGAGATCGGCCTCGATCCCATGGGGCTGGGCGAAACCGACATGTTCCTGATGCTGAAGCCGCGCGAGGAATGGCATACCGGCTCCAAGGAGGACATCGTCGAGCAAGTGCGCACGGTGATGCAGGATTTCCCCGGCGTGGATTACACTTTCACCCAGCCGATCGAGATGCGCACCTCGGAGATGCTCACCGGCAGCCGCGGCGACCTGGCGATCAAGGTGTTCGGGCCGGACCTGGCCGAACTGGGCCGCCTGTCCGAGGCGATCCGGGCGGCGGTGCAGAAGGTGCCCGGCGCCGCCGAGGTCTTCACCGTCGCCGACGATGCCGTGCGCTATCTGCAGACCGACATAGACCGCATGGCCGCGGGCGATGCCGGAGTCTCGGCCGAGGCGTTGCAGGAAGAAATGCGCGCCCGCCTGGAAGGGCTGGATGCGGGCATCGTCACCCAAGCCGACCGCCGCGTGCCCATCGTCATCCGGGGCGAGGCGGATTTGCGCGCCCGGCCCGAGCTCTTCGGCGACATCGCCATGGTGGGCGAGGAAGGCGGCGTCGTCCATGTCGCCGACGTGGCCCGCATCACCCATCCGGAAGGGCCGGTGCGCATCAACCGCGAGAACGCCTCACGCTTCGCCACGGTGCAGGCCAATGTCTCCGGGCGCGACCTGGTCAGCTTCGTGGACGCGGCCCAGGCGGCGGTGGGGCAGGCGGTGAAGCTGCCGCCCGGCTACCGCCTGGAATGGGGCGGCGAATTCCAGAACCAGCGCCGCGCCGCACAGCGGCTGATGATCGTGGTGCCGCTGGCGCTGGGGCTGATCTTCCTGGTGCTGTTCGCCACCCTGGGCTCGGTGCGCCAGTCGCTGCTGATCCTGGCTAACATCCCGCTGGCGCTGATCGGCGGCATCCTGCTCCTGTGGCTGTCGGGCGAATATCTCTCGGTGCCCGCCTCGGTGGGCTTCATCGCGCTCCTGGGCATCGCGGTGCTCAACGGCCTGGTGCTGATCGTCCATTTCAACCAGTTGCTGGCGCAGGGCATGGCGATGGCCGATGTGGTCTATGACGGGGCGCGGCGGCGCCTGCGTCCCGTGGTGATGACGGCCTCCATCGCGGCGTTGGGCCTGATCCCGCTTCTTTTCGCCACCGGCCCCGGCTCGGAGATCCAGAAGCCGCTGGCCATCGTGGTGATCGGCGGGCTGAGCAGCTCCACCGTGCTCACCCTGTTCCTGCTGCCGATCCTGTTCCGGCGCTTCGGCCTGCCCAGGGTGAAGGAGGGCGTGGCATGATCCTGACCAAGCTCACTTTGTCCTGTCCCGGCGCGCTGGCCGATGCGGTGGTGGAGTTCCTGCTGGAAAGTGAATGGGACACCACCGGTTTCAGCACCGTCGCGGCTGCGGCGCATGGCGCCGACTTCACCGGCGCCTCCTTGCGCGAGAAGGTGCGCGGCAGCATCGACACGGTGCTGGTGGTGCTGGTGCTGCCCGCCGCGCATGTCGCGCCGCTCCTGGCCGGGATGCGCGCCCGGTTCCGCGCGCCCCAGATGCGCTATTGGACCGAGCCGGTCCATGAGACCGGAGATTTCGCATGAAGACCGCCGCTCTTCTCCTCGCCGTCAGCCTGACCGCGCTCGCGCCCGTGGCACTGGCGCAGCCAGAGGCCGCCCGGCCCATCCCCCACAGCGACATCCGCTCGCCCAGCCTGGACTTCATGCCGCCGCACGACATGGTGGACCGGCTGATGGCGGAGGACCCCGGCGTGCTCCAGGCCCGTGCCCGCGTGCAGGCCGCCGAGGCCGAGGCGCGCGCCCGCCGGGCGGGGCCGCATGAATTCACCCTGCGCGGCGAATATGTCAGCCGCGCTTCCAATCTCGAAGGCCGCCTCGATGAATGGACCGTCGGCGTGGCGCGCGGCTTCCGCCTGCCGGGCAAGGCCGATGCCGACAACCGCATCGGCGCCTCCGGCGTCGCGGCGGCTGAGAATGGTTTCGGCGACGCCCGCCACCAGGCGGCGACGCTGCTGAAGACGCTCTATATCGAATGGGTGGTGGCCGAGCAGGAGGCGCTGCTCGCCCAGGAGGAGGTGCGGAGCTATGAGCGCCAGCTCGCCGCCACCGAACGCAGCCGCGCGCTGGGCCAGACCGCCACGCTTCAGGTCGAGCAGGTGCAGGCCGCGCTGGCCCAGGCCCGCGCACTGACCGCGCAAGCCGACCAGGCGCGCCTCAGCGCGCGCGTATCCCTGCAGCGGACCTTCCCCGCGCTGGTGCTGCCGCCACGCCCGCCCGTCATGCCCGATCCTGTCCCGCCGCCCGGTCCCTGGGAAGAATGGCGTGCCGCCGTGCTGGACGACAATCACGAGATCAAGATGGCGCAGAGCGAGGCCGAGCGCCGCGAATGGCTAGCCAAGCGCGCCGCCATGGACCGCTTCGCCGATCCTATCCTGGAATTGCGCACCTTCCAGGAACGCTCCGGCCATGAGACCGGCTTCGGCCTGGGCTTCTCCATGCCCATCGGCGGGGCGCTGCGCAGCGCCGCCGCCGACCAGGCCTCGGCGGAAGCCTCCGCCGCCGCCATCGCCGCGCGCAAGACCCTGCGCGATGTCGAGATCGCGGCCGACCGCGATGTGATCGCGGCGCAGCAGGGTCTGGCGGGCTGGCGGCAGACCCAGGCGGCGGCGCAAAGCAGCGGCCAGGTGCTGGCGCGGATGCAGCGCGCGGTGGAGCTGGGCGACCAGGGCCTGACCGAGCTGCTGCTGGCGCAGCGGCAGGACTATGACGTGCGGCGCGCCGAGTTGCGCGCCCGCGCCGCCGCCCACAGCGCCGTGCTGCAACTGATGATCGACGCTCACCGCATCTGGTCGCTGGGCGACGAATAAGTTCGTCGGGAAATTACCGCGTCACCCGCCAGATGGTGTTGCCGACATCGTCGGCGACCAGAAGTGCGCCGCTCCGGTCTATCGCCACGCCCACCGGCCGCCCGCGCGCCTCGCCATCGGCATTGAGGAAGCCCGTCAGCACCTCGCGCGGCATGCCGGACGGCGTCTCGCCCGCGAAGGGCACGAAGATCACGCGATAGCCGGCGCGGGGGCGCCTGTTCCACGAGCCGTGCTGGCCGATGAAGACGCCGGATTCGAAGCCCGGCCCCAGGCTGTTGCTGCCCGCGAAGACCAGGCCCAGCGAGGCGGTGTGCGATCCCAGCGCATAGTCCGGCCGGATCGCCTTCGCCACCAGCTCGGGGCGCTGCGGCGTCACCCGTTCGTCCACATTCTGTCCGTAATAGCTGTAGGGCCAACCATAGAAGCCACCGTCACGCACCGCGGTCATGTAATCGGGCACCAGGTCGCCGCCGATCTCGTCGCGCTCATTCACTGCGGTCCAGAGCGCGCCGCCGGGCGACCAGTCCATGCCGTTGGGATTGCGCAGGCCCGAGGCGAAGATACGATGCTGCCCGGTCAGGCGGTCCACCTCCCAGATGGCGGCACGTCCAGCCTCGTTCTCCATCCCGAACTCGGCGACATTGCTGTTGGAGCCGACCGTGACATAGAGCTTGCTGCCGTCGCGGCTGGGCAGCAGGTTCTTGGTCCAGTGGCGGTTGATGGTCCCAGCAGGCAGGTCCACCAGCTTGCGCCCCGGCCCCTGAAGGCTGGTGGCGCCCTCCGTATAATCGAAAGCCAGGATGGCGTTGCTGTTGGCGACATAGAAGACGCCGTCCACCAGCGCCATGCCGAAGGGCGAATAGAGATTCGCCAGGAAGGTGCTGCGCATGTCGGAGACGCCGTCGCCGTCGGTGTCGCGCAGCAGCGAGATGCGGTTGGCATTCTCGCCGCTACCCGAACCGGCCCGCCCCATGATCAGGCCCTGGAAGAAGCGGCGGATGCCCCGGCTGTTGTCGGGGCGGTCGGGCGGCGCGTCGGCCTCGGCCACCAGCACATCGCCATTGGGCAGCACATGGAGCCAGCGCGGATGCTGCAGCCCCGTGGCGAAGGCCGCGACGTTCAGGCCCGCGGCGGGTATGGGCTTCTCGCCCGCCGTCCAGCCCTTGGCCGGCGCGATATGCACCACCGGGAAGGGCCACTCCCGCGCGGGCGGCGGCAGGGTCGGGTTGGGGCCATAGCCCGCCTCCTCGGGCAGGGTGGCGCGGCCGCACCCGCACAGGAAGAGGGCGGAAGCCAGCAGCAGAAGGGCCGGAACGGCACGCATGGGCATCACCTCGCGCAGGTTGTGACGGATGGAACGTGCCCGTGGCCAAAAGGGTGCCGGAAACAGGGTTAACGGGCAAGGTGCCCGGACCGGGGCGAACGGGCCTCCCCTGATCAGAGAGGCGCGAAGTTCCGCCGACTGCGCTTTCAATCCCGCCCGGGCGGCAGTTGCGTGCGGGGGTCATGCCTTTCTATTCCGATTGTGCGGCCGATGCCGGCCTCCGGCGTGTCGAGCGCCGGAGCGGCGACGGCGTGGTGTGCCTGTGCGCGCGCGGCGAGCGGCTGCTGGTGGTGGTGTCCGGCGAGCCGCCGGGCACGGCGCTGCTGGAATGTTTCGAGACGGCGCGGGCGGAAGGCTGGCTGCTGCACAGCATGAAGACGCTGGTGGATATGCGCCGCTTCGTCGGCGTGGTGGACTGGCAGGCCGTCAACCGGCTGCGCCAGATCGCCGACTGGGGCGATGACGAAGGCCGGACCCGCACCGCCTATCTGGTGCGCAACGAGGGCTTCGAGCCGCTGGTCAAGATCGCCACCACCCTGTTCGCCTGCTGCCAGCACAAGGCCTTCACCGACCACGACCTGGCGGTGGCCTGGCTCAACGGCTGAGCCTCAGGTCATGATGTTGAGCGGCTGCCGCGCGGGCGTCGTCGTCGGCGGCGCGGGCTGGTCCCCCGCCAGCGCCTGGGCGCGGCGCTCCAGAAGCTCGGCCACGCCCAGGAAGATGGCGGCGCAGTCGCGGAAGACCGCCCGCGACGCCGCGCCCTTCAGGAGCGACGCCATCTGCAACAATTCGCGCAGGTCCCGGGCGGGCTGGTCCATGCGCCGTCATAGCGCCGGGCGTGGGATGATGCGCACGCCAGCTTGGACCCCTGGTGAGCGGAAACTTAAGCCGATCGCTCGGATTTATGTCTCTATTGTCCCGTCCAATATTGGCCCGCCTGCGGCATGTGCATGCGCCGGTAGAGCTCGTTCAACCCCGCTTCCGAGCCGGTGAAATAGGGCCGGGGCAGGCGCCGCATGGCCAGGATCTTGCGGTAGAGCGGATCGGCCATGTTGGCATGGATGGCCCAGCCCGCCACATATTGCAGGCGCATGTTGCGGTCGGTGTTGATCTGCGCGCCCTTCAGCCATTCCGCCATGCTCTCGCGGTCGCCCAGATAGGTGGCGTAGAGGTCGGTGGCGCTGGGGAAGCCGACAAAGGCCAGGGACTGGGCCAGCGTCTTGTATTCCGGCTGGCGCAGGCGCTGTTCCAGCGCGTCTATGTCGATCCGCACAGGGCCGTCGTCCTTCGGGCCCATCAGCACCAGGTCATAGCCATAGCCGTTGGCCAGGTTGGCCCAGACGATGGCGTTGGGGAAGACCTCGAAGAAGGTGGCGAAGGAGGTGCGCACCGTCTCCTCGCTGCTCTCATAGAGCGGGACATAGAGGGTGAAATAGCCGCCGGGGTTGAGCCGCTCCTTCACCTTGCGGAAGTAATCGGTCGAATAGATGCCCGCCGTGCCCTTGACCCAGACATCGATGGGGTCGGAGGCGATGATGTCGAAGGTCTCCCTGGTGGTCAGCATGAAGTGGCGGCCGTCGTCGAACAGCAGCGTCGTGCGCGGGTCGTTCTTCACGAAATTGTTGTAGGGGCCGAAATATTTGGTGGAGATCGGCGGCACCTTGGGCTCCAGCTCCACCAGCGTGATGCTCTTTACCTTGGGATGGAAGGTGTAGCTGCCCGCCGTGACGCCCGCGCCGAAGCCGATGTTCAGCACCTTCTGCGGATTGGGATGCAGCAGCGAGGGCAGGTGAGTCATCATCCGCTGCAAGCTCATGTCGAAGGGAATGGTGGTGGCCTCGACATGGCCGCCGACGCTGATCTGGAAATGGCCGTCCCCGACGCGGGTGATGGCGATGGAGGAGGTGCGGCCCTCCACCGTCTCGATCACCTCGGCGTAAGGCGACAGCGAAGGCACCTGATGGCCGAAGGCGACCAGCTCGCCCGGCTGCTCCGGCAGCGTCCAGGCCAGCGCGCCCACGCCCGCCACCGAGGCGGCGACGGCCCCGCCCAGCGCCGCGGCCCTGGCGCCCGTCTGCCGGCGCAGCATCTGCGCCAGCAGGATCAACCCGCCCAGGGCCACCAGCACCAGCATCACCCGCTGGGTGTCGCGGGTGCCGATGGTGGCGATCAGCACCAGGCTGGTGGCAAGTGCGCCCAGGATGGCGCCGAAAGTGTTGGCGGCATAGACGCGCGCCACGGGGCGGGCCGGATCGGCCTGGCCCGCGCCCGCCGCCGCCAAGGCAAAGGGGAAGCTCGCGCCCCACAGAAGCGCGCCCGGCAGCATCGCCATGGTGGCGCGGGTAAGGTCGGTGAGCGACATCTCCCAGCCATTGACGGTGCGGATTTCCGGCAGGAAGGGCAGCACCTGGGTGATCATCCAGGCGGCATAGGCGATGGCGCCCGCCAGCAGGATTTGCGCCCAGGCCAGGGCCGGGCGCGGTTTGATCCAGCGCAGCAAGAGCGCGCCGATGCCGCCGCCGATGGCCAGCCCCGCCAGGAACACCGCCAGGATCACCGAAAAGGCATAGACCGTCTGGCCGAACAGCATGGCCAGGAAACGTGTCCACACCACCTGCGCGCCCAGCGCCGCGGCGCCGGAAATGCCGATGGCCCAATAGATGGCGGCCGCGCCGTCCGGTTCTTCCTTTGTCGCGGCAGCGGGAACGGGGGCGGGCGCGTCCTTCTCCACCGTCAAACTCACGGCGGGCGAGGCCTTGGCCAGCGCGAAGCTGCCCGCCGCGGCGGCGAAGTTGATCAGCACCGCCACATAAGTCGCGAAGGCCTGGTCATAGAGACGCAGCAGCACGAAGCCCGCCAGCAGGCAGCCCAGCACCGCGCCGATGGTGTTGCCGGCATAGAGCAGGCCCCACCAGGAGACGCCGCGCGGCGTGGCGGCGATGAAGCGCGAGATGGCCGGGAGCGAGGCGCCCATCAGGAAGGTGGGGGGCAGCAGCATCACCGCCGCCAGCAGCCCGCGCATCAGCATGCCGGGCATGCCGCCCTGCACGCCCGCGATATAGAAGCCGTCGATCAGAGGCAGACCCCAGAGGATGATGAGGCCGAAGACGCCGATGCCGAACTCGATCACGCCATAGACGATCAGCGGATGCTGGCTGGGCCGGGTGATCTTGGGCAGGAAGTAGCTGCCCAGGCAGAGGCCGCCCATGAAGGTGGCGAGCAGGATGCCCAGCGAGATGGCGCTGGAGCCGATGGCCAGCGCCAGAAGCTGATACCACACCACTTCATAGATCAGCGCCGCGCAGCCGCTGGCGAAGAAGAGCAGCAGGATCAGCGGCAGCAGAAGGGCGGCCGGCAGGCTGGCCGGCATGGTGGCGGAACTGGACATGACGTTTCCCCGGAAAGCGGTTCTTATGGCCTTCGACGCGGCCATCCGATCACAACGGGGCGGGGCTGCCAAGCGACTGTGCGGCCGCGAGATTTGTAAAACTTTGTCGGCGCCTAGAGCGGCAGGCGGGCGGCGGTCTCCTCGAGATTGCGCGCGGTCTTCGCCAGCATCTCGGCCAGCGGGCGCTCTTCGCTGTTGATGCAGTAGGCCGCCCGCAGCCCCACGGCGCGTATCTCATCGCCCGATGCGGACAGTTTGCCGCAAAGCGCGATCACCGGCGTGTTTCCGGCCCGCGCGCAGACCCCCTGGATCAGCTTGCCCTGCAGGGACTGGCCGTCGATATGGCCCTCGCCGGTGATGACCAGGTCGGCCTTCGCCACCGCCCTGTCGAAGCCGACCAGATCGAGCACCATCTCGATGCCGCGCTTGAGCGTGGCGTTGAGGAAAGCCATGCCGCCGAAGCCCAGTCCGCCCGCCGCGCCCGCGCCGGGCGTCTCGTCCAGTCCCGGGCGGCCGAGCTGCTCCGCCACCAGCCGCGCGATATGGCGCAGGCCCTCATCGAGATGGGCGATGCTTTCGGGGGTGCCGCCCTTCTGCGGCCCATAGACCCAGGCCGCGCCCATGGGGCCATGGAGCGGATTGGTGACATCGCAGAGCACTTCCACCTTCCCGAAGGGAAGCTGCGCGGGCGGAACGATCCTGGCGATCTGTTGCAGGTTGCCGCCCTCTGGCGTCACCGGCTGGCCGTGCGCGTCCAGGAACCGCCAGCCCAGCGCCGCCGCCATGCCGATGCCCGCGTCGGTGGTGGCGCTGCCGCCGATGGCGAGCAGGGCGGTGGTCGCGCCCCGCGCCCTGGCGTCGGCCAGAAGCTCGCCCGTGCCATAGGTGGTGGTGCGGAGCGGATTGCGCTCCTCCGGCTTCAGCAATTGCAGGCCCGAGGCGGTCGCCATCTCCACCAGCGCGGTCTTGCCGTCGGCGGAGAGGCCATAGGAGGCGCTCACCGGGCGGCCCAGGGGATCAGACACCTGCTTCTCGATGCGCGTCAGCCTCAGCGCCTTGCGCAGAATGTCGAGCACGCCTTCGCCGCCATCGGACAGCGGCATCTCGGTAACGGTGACGCCGGGATGGGCGCGCTTCAGACCGGTGGCGATGGCGCGGCAGACAGTCTCGGCATCCAGCGCGTCCTTGAAGGAGTCGCAGGCGATCAGGATATGCATGGCGGGGGCATAGCGCGGCCCTATCGGGGCGGCAAGGCGCGGATGCGGCGCCAGCGGCGGCGATGCTTCGGCATTGGTGCCGGGCTTTCGGACACCGAATCTTCCGGCTGGGGTACCGGGATGCCATTGCGGGCCATCTGGGGCTGCGTCCGGGCGGCGGGAAGATTTCACGCAAAAAACCTGGGAAATACCCGCGAAAATTGCACATGGGGCAGTCAGGACCCGCCGGCCATGCCTGGCGCGCCCCGCTTTTGCGCGTGCTGCAAAAGCGAAGAAAAGCCTGCGCCGACTGACAAAATTCGCGACATCCCTGCTGTTGACGCCATCGGCGATTGGCGTCTTATATCGCCCGCAATCGCGGCGCAGACCGCGAACGGAGGGGAAGCTGGGGCGCGCGAGGGGCTCCGGGGCCAGTGAGGAATTCAGCAGGACCGGCGACAAAATCCGTTACATTACCGCGAATTTACCGGGACGGATCGGGGCGATGGTATCGCCGGATCGCAGAATCCCGCGCGGCGGATGACGAACGACTCGCCGGCGCCGCATCAGATATTTGGGAGTGACACGCATGCCGCCTCTTTCCAGACGCTCGATGCTCTACAGCTCGGCCGCCGCCATCACCATGGCCTCGGTGGCCAAGGTCGTGGCGCAGCGCAGCCCGAACGGCGCGGGCGCCACCGCCAACGCCTATCCGGCGCCGCCCCCCAAGGGCGCGATCGCGCAGGATACGGAATGGAAAGCCTTCGCGGGCGACACGCTGGCGAACCGCTATTCGCCGCTGGACCAGATCAACGCCTCCAACTTCAACAACCTCCAAGTCGCCTGGCGCTTCGACGCCGCCCGTTTCGGGCCGCGCATCGAGACCAACTGGGAGAGCACGCCGCTTCTCATCAAGGGCCGCCTCTATGTGACGGCGGGCACGCGCCGCGACGTGATCTGTGTCGATGCGGTGACGGGCGAATTGATCTGGATGCACCGCGAGGA
>Ga0182741_1000269_pt1 | contig 80558 bp, 73 predicted proteins | sample eDN5th37CBELigOP_FD_128874 | JGI IMG/M metagenome (GOLD analysis project Ga0182741, IMG submission 128874) | Enriched Organic Plus compost microbial communities from Emeryville, California, USA - eDNA 5th pass 37_C BE-Lig OP (version 2) (version 2) ...
CGGCGAGATCGACGTGATGGAGGTCCTGGGCGGCGAGCCGCGCTGGCACTTCCACCACTCCGGCGGCAGCCAGGGCTCGCGGTTCGACCTGGTCACGCCCAAGGCGGGCTGGCACACCTTCGGCGCCGAGTGGCGCCCGGGGCGCATCGACTACTACTACGACGGCCGCCACGTCGGCTCGGTGACCCAGGGCGTCACCGACAGCCCGCACTACATCATCCTCAACCACGGGCTGTCGTCGTCGATCTCCGGGCCGGTCGTGACCCCGTCCACTCTCAAGGTCGACTACGTGCGCCACTGGCAGCGCTGAGGAGCAGCGCCGGTCAGCGGAACAGGTCCTCCGCGGGGGAGCGCACCACGTCGGTGAGCACCCCCGACCGGCCCGGGTCCGGCTCGAAGACCGACGCGTCCAGGCCACGGACCACCGCCACGGGGACCCCGCTGGCCTTGCCCATCACCAGGTCGGCCGCCGCGGCGATCTCGTCCACCACCGCCACCTCGGTGACCTGCAGCTCCCGGCCGTAGGCGTCCTGCGTGCCCCGCAGGTCGACCACCGGGCGCAAGCCGGCCGAGCCGATCGCCACGTCGGTGACGCCGCGACGCCACGGCCGCCCGAACGTGTCGGACACGATCACGCCCACCCGCAGCCCCGTCCGGCCGAGGATGCCGTCGCGGATGCGGCGGGCCGAGCGGTCCGGGTCCTCGGGCAGCAGCGCCGCCCAGCCCTCCTCGACGTTCGACAGGTCGATGCCCGCGTTGGCGCACACGAACCCGTGCCGGGTCTCGCTGATGACCAGGTCGCCGCGCCGGCGCAGGATGCGCCTCGACTCGCGCTCGACCAGCGGCTTGTGGCTCAGCGGGTCGGACGGGTCGACGCGCTCCATCGCCCCCTCCGCCTTCGAGACCACCTTCTGGGTGACCACGACCACGTCGCGCTCGCGCAGCTCGACCGCCTCGCACACCATGGCGGCGAGGTCGGCGGCGCGGGTCACCTCGGGCAGGCCCTCGACGGGGATGAGCTCGATCGTGCCCACCCTCACGCCCCGATGCAGGTCCGGGCGAGCGACGCCGCGACGTCGGCATCCGACATCACGGTGTCGGTGACGACGCAGCGGACCCCTTCCGCCTCGACCGCGTCGCGCAGGTGCTCGTCGGCGCGGTCGATCACCAGGGTCGCGGCGAGCCCGGCGTACCAGCGGGCGATGCCCACCACGGACGCCTCGTGGCCCAGCTCGCGCAGCAGCCGTGCGGCGGGCCCCTTGAGCGCCTCACCGCCGACGATCGGGCTCACCGCCACCGTGCGCTCACGGACGGACGCGAGCGCGTCGCGCACGCCCGGGACCGCGAGCACCGGGTCGATCGACACCACGGGGTTCGACGGGGCGATGCAGACCACGTCCGCGGCGCCGATCGCCTCCAGCACGCCCGGCGCGGGGGTCGCGGTCCCGGCGCCCTCCACGCGGACCGCCGCGACCTCGACCTCGTGGCGCTCCCGCACGAAGTATTCCTGGAAGGCGAGGTCCCGTCCGTCCACGGTGGTGACCCGGGTGCGCAGCTCGTCGTCGGTCACGGGCAGCAGCCGCAGCCCGAGCCCCCAGGCGCGCGCGATCTCGGCGGTCACCTGCGAGAGGGTCGCACCGGCCCGCCGGCGCGAGGTCCGGTACAGGTGCGTGCCGAGGTCGCGATCACCGAGCGAGAACCAGCCCGCCGCGTCACCGCCGACGGGGTCGTGGGCGGACACGTCGTTCGCCGACGCGTAGCGGCGCAGCTGCTCCATCGCCTGCCACGTCTCACCGGCGAGCCCCCAGCCGCGCTCCGGGTCGATCTCACCCGCGAGCGTGTAGGTGATCGTGTCGAGGTCGGGGCTCACCTCCAGCCCGTGCAGCACCGTGTCGTCGCCGACGTTCACCACCGCGGTGACCGCCTCCGCCGGCACGACGCCGAGCACGCCGCGCAGGAAGCGCGCCGCTCCGACACCGCCCGCCAGCACGGTGACCCTGCGGTCCGCGGGGTGGTCCACGGAGGTGACCCGGTGCCCGGTCAGCTGATCGAGTCGAGCTTGCCCTGGAGCAGGGCGAGGTCGGCGTCGACCATCATCGTGACGAGGTCCTGGAAGTCGACGCTCGGCTCCCAGCCGAGCACCTTGCGGGCCTTCTCGGGCGACCCGACCAGGAGGTCGACCTCGGCGGGGCGGTAGAACGCCTCGTCGATGACGACGTGGTCCTCGTAGTTGAGGCCGACGTGGCCGAAGGCCACCTCGCAGAACTCCCGGACCGAGCGCGTCGTGCCGGTCGCGACGACGTAGTCGTCGGGGGTGTCCTGCTGCAGCATCAGCCACATCGCCCGCACGTAGTCGCCGGCGAAGCCCCAGTCGCGCTTCGCGTCCAGGTTGCCGAGGCGCAGCTCCTTCTCCAGCCCGAGCTTGATCTTCGCGACCCCGTTGGAGATCTTGCGGGTCACGAACTCGAGGCCCCGCCGCGGCGACTCGTGGTTGAACAGGATGCCGCTGGAGGCGTGGAGGTCGTAGGACTCCCGGTAGTTCACCGTGATCCAGTGGCCGTAGACCTTCGCGACCCCGTACGGGGAGCGCGGGTAGAAGGGGGTCGTCTCCTTCTGGGGCACCTCGACGACCTTGCCGAACATCTCCGACGACGACGCCTGGTAGAAGCGGATGTCGGGGTCCGCGATGCGGATCGCGTCGAGCAGCCGCGTGACGCCGAGCGCGGTCACGTCGCCGGTCAGCACGGGCTGGGAGAAGCTCGTCTGCACGAAGCTCTGGGCGGCGAGGTTGTACACCTCGGTCGGCCGGTACGTGCGGAGCAGGTCGATGAGGCTCGCCTGGTCGAGCAGGTCACCGGGCACGGTCGCGATGCGGTCCTGCAGGTGGGCGATCCGCTCGAAGGTCACCGTCGAGGACCGGCGGACCATGCCGATGACCTCGTACCCCTCGTCGAGCAGCAGCTCCGCGAGGTAGGAGCCGTCCTGGCCGGTGATGCCGGTGATGAGCGCGCGCTTGGTCATGGCTTGGTTCTACGCTGTGCGGCGGCCCGAGTCTGCCAACTGGGTTGTCGGGCCGATCGACCCCACCCCTGCCACGTGACCCACTCGAGCGACCTCCCTGCACCCGCGCACCTCGGCGCCCGCATCGCGGCGCTGCGCGTCGCGTCGGGCCACACCCAGCAGGAGCTGGCGGCCCGGGTGGCGATCTCCCGGGTGGCGCTGTCGAACCTCGAGTCGGGCAGGAGCGTGCCGGGGGAGCGGACCGTCACCCTCCTGGCGGGCGTGTTCGGGATGGAGCCCCACGAACTGGTCGAGGGCACCAACTACCCCGTGGCGAAGGCGGACCGCCTGCCGCTCGTCGCCGCCCGCCACACCGAGGTCGAGCTCCAGCTGCGCCTGCTCGACCGGGACCTGCGCTGGCTGGAGTCCGCCCCGGCCGACGTCGCGCGCCGCGTCGTGGAGGACTGGCGGCGCGACCTCCGCCGGCTGCGCGAGTCCACGCTCGACCCGCGGCAGCGCTCGATGCTCGACGAGGCGCTCGAGCGGCTCTGAGCCCTCAGGTCAGTCCAGCTCGGCGGCGACCTGGCGGCGACGGTCGTCCAGCAGGTCCCGAAGGGTCTGCTCGAGCGGGATCTCCGGCTCCCACCCCGTGTCGCGGCGCAGCTTCGACGAGTCACCGAGCAGCACCGGGATGTCGACCGGGCGCTGCAGCGCCGGGTCGGGCTCGAGGCGCATCGGCGTCTTCGCCATCGCGATGAACTGGTCGGCCAGCTCCTGCACGGCGATCGCCTTGCCGGAGCACACGTTGTAGACCTCGCCCGGGGTGCCTCGCTCGACGAGCAGGCGGTAGGCGCGCACGACGTCGCGCACGTCGGTGAAGTCCCGCTTCGGGCTCAGGTTGCCGACCTGGACGACCTCCTCGCCCGTCAGCTCGTTGCGGGCGACCCGCCCCGCGAGGGCGGGGGCCACGAACCGGTCGGTCTGGCCGGGGCCGAGGTGGTTGAACGGTCGCGCCCGGATCACCTGCTGGTCGTGTCCCAGGAACGCCTGCAGCGCCACGTGGTCCGCCGCGCACTTCGACGCCGCGTACGGCGACACCGGTCGCAGCGGCTGCTCCTCGGTGATCGGGAGGTCCTCGGCGGTGACCTTGCCGTACACGTCGGCCGAGCCGACCGTGAGCACCCGCTCGCACCCGGCCTCCCGCGCGGCCCACAGCACGTTCAGGGTGCCCTCCGCGTTCGCCCGGAACGTCGCCTGCGGGTTGCTCCACGAGCCGCCCACGTCGCTCGCACCGGCGAGGTGGTACACGACCTCCGGCCGGAACCTGCGGAACCGGTCGAGCAGCGCCGGCGCGTCGAGGATGTCGCAGCCGTCGATGGTCCGGTCGGTGGTGGTGACCTCGTCGCCCGCGGCGTCGAGGTGCCGCGCCAGGTGCCGGCCGACGAAGCCTCCGCCTCCCGTGATCAGCGCCCTCATGGGTGTGCCCGCCGGGCCGCCGAGATGTCCATCGGCGCTCACTCTAGAGGCGCGGGGGACGTGACCACACCCACAGGGCGGTGCTCACGGGGCCGCGGACCCGTCGAGGTACGATCGGCCGTTCCCCGACCCCGAAGACCCTCGCCGACGCGACCGTCCCAGCGACCTAGGAGTGGGTCATCCCGCCCCGACCCGTGGACCACGACCCGAACGAGCCCCGCCCCTCCCGGCCAGGTGCCGTCACCGCCCACGAACCGGGCGGCACGACCCCGGCCACCCCGGGTCAGGGACCCGACCGGGTGGACCCCGTCGACGAGGTCGACGAGGACGAGCTCGACGCCCGGTGGGGGTTCGCCCCGTCCGAGCCGCTCGTCGGCCACGGCGCACCGCCCGTCGTCGCGGTGGTGGTGACCCGCGACCCCGGCGAGTGGTTCGAGGACGCGCTCCGGTCGCTCGGCGAGCAGGACTACGGCGACCTGTCGGTCCTCGTCATCGACAACGGGTCCGAGGTCGACCCGACGCCCCGCATCGCGGAGGTGCTGCCCACCGCGTACGTGAAGCGCCTCGGCGAGGACCGTGGCTTCTCCGCGGCGGCGAACGAGTCGCTCACCGCGGTCGAGGGCTCGGCGTTCCACCTGGTCCTCCACGACGACGTGCGGCTCGACCCGGACGCGGTCACCCAGCTCGTGAGCGAGGCGTTCCGTGCGAACGCCGGCATCGTCGGACCGAAGCTCGTCGACTGGGACGACCGCGGCCGGCTCGTCTCGGCGGGCTACTCGGTCGACACGTACGGACATGCCACCGAGGTCGTCGAGCCGGGCGAGCTCGACCAGTCCCAGCACGACACCCCCCGCGAGGTGTTCGCGCTGTCCGACGCCTGCCTCCTCGTGCGCTCGGACCTGTTCCGCACCCTCGGAGGCTTCTCGGAGGACCTGCCCTACTTCGGCGAGGACGTCGACCTGTGCTGGCGGGCGCACGTCGCCGGCGCCACCGTCAGGTTCTGCCCGGCCGCCGTCGCCGCACACCGCAACCGCTTCGGCGAGCGGCGCGCGGTGGAGGACCGCGAGCGGCTCGAGCTGCGGCACGAGGCACGCAGCACCTTCACGAACTACGAGCCGTTCCGGGTGCTCCGGCTCCTCCCGGCGGTCGTCGTGCTCTCGCTGGTCGACCTCGTCGGCTCCCTCGTGATGGGCCGGTTCCGGCGCGCCGGCGACATCGTCGCCTCGTGGGCCTGGAACCTGGTCAAGCTGCCGTCGCTGTTCCGTGCGCGGTCCCGGGTCAAGCGGATCCGGCGCGCGCACGACGCCGACTACGTCCACCTGATGCGCCAGGGCAGCGCCCGGCTCGTGTCGCTCGTGCGGCCCGAGGACGGCGAGAACCGGCTCCAGTCCGCCGCCGAGGCGGGGCGCGGCTACTTGCGGGAGCTGACCAGCGGCTCCCAGCGCGACGGGGTCTGGTTCGCGCTCGTCGCGACGTTCCTCGCGCTGGTCGGCGTGCGCGACCTGATCTCCGGGCCGCTGCCGGTGATCCGGGAGCTGTTCGACCCCGGCGACGGGCCCGGCCGGCTGCTGTCGGAGTGGTGGACCGGCTGGCGCGCGGCCGGCCTCGGGGAGTCGTCCCTGCCGCCCGCCGTCGTGCCGGGGCTCGGGCTCGCGGGCGCGGTGCTCGGGGGCTCGGTCGGCCTCGCCCGGCGGCTGCTCGTGCTGGGGCCGCTGGCGGTGGGGGCGCTGGGTGCCTGGAAGCTGTTCCTGCGGGCCGGGTCCACCCGTGTGCGCGGCGCGGCCCTCGTCGTGTACGCGCTCAACCCGGTCGTGCTGAACGCCGTCGCGGAGGGCCGCCTCGGCGCCATCGTCACCTACGGCGCGGCGCCGTGGGTGCTGCGCCGGACGGCACGGGCCGCGGGCGTCGAGCCCTTCGCCGACCCGCTCGAGCCGCGACCCCGGCCGCTGCGCGCGGCCGCCGGCACCGGCCTCCTGCTCTTCGCCGTCGCCTCGGTCACCCCGCTCGGCGCCGGCCTGCTCGTCGCGGCGCTGGCCGTGCTCGCGCTCGCTCCTGCCATCGCGGGTGACCGCCCCGGCGCGGTGCGCATGCTCGGCTCGGCGGCGCTCGCCGCGGTGTGCGCGGCCGTGCCGTCGCTGCCCTGGCTGGTGGCCGCGGTGGGGTCCGGGGAGCTGTCGGCCCTCACGGGGCTCTGGCGGGGCGCGGGCGCCCAGCCCTCCGCCGCGCAGCTCGTCACCGGCGACATCGGTCCCGTCTCGGTCGGCGCGTTCGGTTGGGGGGTCGTCGTCGCCGCCGCCTACTCGCTGATCGCCGGCAGGGCCTGGCGGGCCGGGTGGGCGTACGCCGCGTGGGCCCTCGCCCTCCTCACCTGGGCGGCCACGACCGCGCTCGCCCAGACGGACCTGCTCGCCGGCGCCGGCGCCGAGCTGGTGCTCGTCCCGGCCGTGCTGGCCATGGCCGTCGCCACCGCCATGGGCGCCGCCGCGTTCGACCACGACGTCGTCGGCTCGGACTTCGGCGCGCCCCAGCTGCTCTCCGGCGTCGCGATCCTGGCGCTCGTGGTGTCGCTGGTGCCGATCGGGGTCGCCGCGGCGGAGGGGCGGTGGTACCAGCCCGAGGGCGACTTCCGCAGGGTCCTGCGCGTCGTCGGCGAGGGCGAGGGCTACCGCACCGTGTGGCTGGGCGACCCGGACCTGCTCCCGCTCGCCGGCCGACCCCTCGAGGGCATCGACGGCCTCGCGGTCGCCGTCAGCAACGGCCTCGACCCGACCGTCACGGAGCGCTACCTCCTCGGGGACGGCGAGGGCTCACGCCGCCTGCGCTCGTCGGTGGAGGCGGCGCTGCGGGGCGAGACGACCCGGCTGGGACGCCTCCTCGCCCCGATGGGGGTGCGCTACGTCATCGCGGTCGACCGTCCCGCACCCGAGCCGTTCGCCCGGAGCGAGACGCCGCTGCCCGACGGCACGGTGGGGGCGCTGCGCGAGCAGCTCGACCTCTCCTCGATCGAGCTCAACCCGGGGCTGTCGCTGTTCGAGGTGGCCGGGACGTGGCCGCTGCGCGGCGACCTCGGCCAGGTCGAGCTGCCCGCGGACGACGAGGATCCCGCCCAGCTCGTCCAGTCGCCGACCGAGGCGCCCGAGCCGCTCCTCGACGCAGCCGCAGGCGTGCGCACCCGGGTCGCCGGCCGCGTGCCCGGTGGGGCGCCGCTCTTCCACGGGGTCGAGCACGACGAGAGCTGGACGCTCACCGTGGACGGCGAGCGGGTGGGCCCGTCGCCGCTGTTCGGCTGGGCGCAGCGCTACGACGTCGACGAGGGCGGGCGTGCCGAGCTCCGCTGGCGCACGCCGGTGTCGACCAGGGCGCTCCAGGCGGTGCAGGTGCTCGGGCTCGTCGCCCTCGTGCTGCTCAGCCGGCGTCGCCGGGCGGCGACCCACGTGCGGCGCCGTCGCCGCAGGGCCGCCGAGGCCCCGGTGGTCGTGGTCGGTGGCGAGGACGGCACCGTGCCGGAGGCCACCCGGGCGACGGTCGCCGGCGCGCCGGCACCCGGCGAGGGAGGGGGAGCGCCGTGAAGCCGGCCCGGCTGATCCCGATCACGGTGGTCGCGGTCCTCATCGCCGCGCTCACCTCGTGGTGGCAGGGGAGCGGCCCCGCGCCCGCCGAGGGGCTCGTGGCGCCGCCGCTCGCGACCTCCGGTGGGCCGGACGTGCTCTCCTCGACGTGGTTCTGCGCGGCCGGGGGCGCCGACACGCCCTCGCCGCCGCGCCACGCGCTGTTGCTGTCGAACCCCTCGGGCGACGTCGTCGAGGTGTCGCTGACGGCGTACGACGAGGAGGGGGTCGTGGGCCGCGAGGCGGTCGAGGTCGAGGCCGAGCGCGTCGAGCGCGTCGAGGTGGGGCGGCTCTTCGAGCGCGACGACCTGTCGGTGATGGTCGAGAGCGCGTCCGGCGAGCTGGTCGTCGAGCACCGCCTGATCACCGACGGCGCGGTCGACCAGGTGCCGTGCGCCACGTCGTCGTCCAGGGAGTGGTACTTCCCGTCGCAGACCACCTCGCAGGTCGTCGAGGACGACGGCACCATCAGCGCGACGTCCGCGGCGAGGCTCGTGCTGTTCAACCCGTTCTCCCAGGACGCCGGGGTGGACATCACCGCCGCGGTCGAGGACGGCCTCCGCGCGCCGAGCGCGTGGGCGGGGGTCGTCGTGCCCGCGGGGACGGTGCGGGTCATCGACCTGGGCGAGCACATCCAGCGCAGGGAGCAGGCGTCGCTGACCGTCGAGCTGCGCAACGGGCGCGTCGTGGCCGAGACCGTGCAGGTGCTGCTCGACGTCGGCGAGGGCGACTCCCGCAGCGCTGCCGGGCTGCGGCTCCAGGCCGGCGTGCCGGCACCGGCGGCGCGCTGGGCCTTCGCGCTCGGGTTCACCGGCGAGGGGGTGGAGGAGCGCTTCGTGGTCCACAACCCGTCGGACGAGCCGGCGGAGGTGGTCGTCCAGGTGACGCCGGTCGGCGGCGCGGAGCTGCCGCCCGAGCCGTTCGAGCTCGAGGTCCCCGGCCGGCGGTTCAGCGTCATCGACCTCTCCGAGGAGGGCAGGGTTCCCGGCTACGGCCACCACTCCATCCAGGTCGAGAGCCTGGACGGCACCCCGGTGGTCGTCGGGCGGGTCACGCGGATCACCGGTGGACCGGGTGACGCCGACGAGGTCCCGGACCCGGCGCCCGAGCCGCGCCCCGACGTGGAGGCGGGTGCGGCGATCGGCACCGGCTCGCCGGTGGTCGCGACCCGGTGGATCGTGCCCGACCTCGTCCTGCGCGACCAGCGCGACCCCGCGATCGTCATCCACAACCCCGGCGGCGGGATCGTCACCGTGTCCGCGGAGGCGTTCGGCGGGGAGGACGGTGGCACCACGCGGGTGCTCGACCAGGTCGAGGTCGCCGCGGGCGACGGGCTCGTGGTGCGACTCGCCGACCTGGAGCTCGGCACCGGTGACGTCGGCGTCGTGCTGACCGCCACCTCCCCCGTGCTGGTGGAGCGGATCGTGACCTTCCCGACCCGGGGCGACCTCGCGATGGGCGTGGCGGTGCCGGTGCGCCCGTCGGGCGGGGGCGAGCTGACCCCGATCGCGGAGCTCTAGTGGACCGCGTCGCCCTCGCGCTCGCCCTGGCGGTGGTCGTGGTCGCCGTGGCCGTCGTGCTCCAGCGGCGACGCGGGCCCGAGCCCGCGGCTCCGCCGCCGAGCTTCGAGGCACCCCCCGAACTGGTCCGCACCGACTTCGAACGGCCCGAGGCCCCGTGGCTCGTCGCGGTGTTCACCTCGTCGACCTGCTCGACGTGCGCGGACGTGTGGTCCAAGGCCGCGCTGCTCGAGTCCGACCAGGTCGCGGTGCAGGAGGTCGAGGCCACCAGGGACCGGGACCTGCACCGCCGCTACGGGATCGAGGCGGTGCCGATCGTCGCGATCGCCGGCGCGGACGGCGAGGTGCGCGCCTCGTTCGCCGGTCCCGTGTCGTCCACCCACCTGTGGGCGGCGCTGGCGGAGCTGCGCGAGCCCGGCTCCGTGCCGCCCGGCTGCGGTGGCGCCCACCACGCGGACTGAGCCGCGCTCACGACGGAGCGCCCGCGGTCAGCGGGGGGTCTGGGTCGGCGCCGAGGGCTGCTCGGGGGTGCCACCGCTCGCGAGGTGCGGGGGCACCGGCGGCGGGGTGGGTGCGCCGTCGCCGTTGCCGGCGGCGGCCGGCGCCGGTGGCTGGGCCGTCTGGGCGGTCTGGGCGGTCTGGGCCGGGGCCTCGTCGGCCGGGGCGGCCGGCTGGGTGCTCTGGCCGGGCAGGGTGCCGCCCGCAGCGGCGATCAGCCGGTTGACCTCCACGCCGGAGATCGTCTCGTGCTCGAGCAGCGCCCGTGCGATGAGGTCCAGGGCGGCGCGGTGCTCGGTGAGCAGCTTGCGGCAGCGCTCCTCGCCGGCGCGCAGGATGCGCTCGACCTCGTCGTCGATCAGCTGGGCCGTCTGCTCGGAGTACTCGCGCTGCTGGCCGAAGTCGTCCCCGAGGAAGACCGGGCCCGACCCGCCCCAGGCCCGGGGGCCGATGCGGTCGCTCATGCCGAACTCGGTGACCATCCGGCGGGCCCGCTCGGTCGACACCTGGAGGTCGTTCGCCGCGCCGGTCGAGCGGTGGTCGAAGACGATCTCCTCGGCGACGCGGCCGCCCATCGCGACGACGATCGACTCCTCCAGGTACTCCTGGGAGTAGGAGTGCTTGTCCTCCTCGGGCAGCTGCTGGGTCACGCCCAGCGCCATGCCGCGGGGGAGGATCGTCACCTTGTGGACCGGGTCGGCGTTGGGCAGCAGCGCCGCGCACAGGGCGTGGCCGCCCTCGTGGTACGCCGTGAGCTCCTTCTCCCGGTCCGAGAGGACCAGCGACTCGCGGCGCTGGCCCATCAGCACCCGGTCGCGCGCGTCCTCGAAGTCACGCATCTCGATGACCTTGGAGCCGCGCCGCACCGCGGTGAGCGCCGCCTCGTTGACCAGGTTCGACAGGTCGGCGCCGGACATGCCGGGCGTGCCCCGCGCGACGAGCGCCAGGTCGACCTCGGGGCTCAGCTTCTTGTGCTTGACGTGCACGCCGAGGATGGCGCGCCGGTCCTCGATCTCGGGCAGCGGCACGACCACCTGGCGGTCGAAGCGACCCGGACGGAGCAGGGCGGGGTCGAGGATGTCGGGGCGGTTGGTGGCCGCCATCATCACGATGCCGTCGGTGCCCTCGAACCCGTCCATCTCGGACAGCATCTGGTTGAGGGTCTGCTCCCGCTCGTCGTGGCCGCCGCCGAGCCCGGCGCCGCGCTTGCGGCCGATCGAGTCGATCTCGTCGATGAAGATGATCGCCCGGCCGTGCTTGCGGGCGGACTCGAACAGGTCCCGCACCCGGCTCGCGCCGACGCCGACGAACATCTCCATGAAGTCGGAGCCCGACACCGACAGGAACGGCACCCCGGCCTCGCCGGCCACCGCACGGGCGAGCAACGTCTTGCCGGTGCCCGGGGGCCCGACGAGCAGCACGCCCTTGGGGATGCGGGCGCCGATCTCGAGGAACCGGTCCGGCTCCCGGAGGAAGTCGACCACCTCGCGGATCTCACGCTTGACGCCCTCGTAGCCGGCCACGTCCGCGAAGAGGGTCCCGGGGCGCTCGGTGGTGTAGGTCTTCGCCTTGCTGCGGCCGATGGACATGATGCCGCCCATCTGGCCCTGCGCCCGGCGGTTCATCCACACGAAGAAGCCGATGATCAGCAGGATCGGCAGCATCAGCGGCAGCAGCTGGGTCAGGAAGTTCGGCGTCGGCGTCGAGAACTCGACGCGGACGTCGTTGTCCTCCATCAGCTCCAGCACGTCGGCCGGGGGCTCCGCCGGGCCGGTCGTCACGAACTCCTCACCGCTGGTGCGGGTGCCCGTGATCCGCTGGTCGACGTTGTTCCACACCACGTCGCGGACGTTGCCGTCGGCGACCTGCTCCTTGAACTCGGTGTAGGAGATCGGCTCCTCGGGCCGCGACCCCAGCGAGAGGGCGCTGACGACGGTCAGCCCGACGACCGCGACGAGGACCCACACCAGCCACGAGGGCAGGTTGCTGTCGCCCCTGGTGCCGGGGCGGCGTGGGCCGCCCGGCCCGGAGCTGGCGGGCTGGTTCTCGTCTGCGGACATGCACGACAGCCTAGAAGCACCGGGTGACTCGGATGCGGCGCACCCCCCGTAGCTGAGAACGGTCTGCGGGCAGGCGCCGGTGGGGGAGGGTCCCCGCCCCGCGGGCCCCGTGGGGGTACCGTGGCCCGCCGTGAGCAGGAGCTGTGCACGACCCGGGTGCGGCCGAGAAGCCGTCGCGACGATGTCCTACGCCTACGCCGAGCGCACGGTGTGGCTCGAGGACCTCGCCGCCGAGGCGCACCCGATGGTCCACGACCTCTGCAACGCGCACAGCTCGGACGTGCGGGTGCCGAACGGGTGGTCGCTGCAGGACCACCGGACGCCGCCGGCGGCCGCGCCGGGGCCACGGCGCCTCGATCTCGTCGGCGCCTAGGCTGACGGCGGTGGAGCCTTCGCCCGAGGGCGCGGGACCCCCGTTCCCCATCGACCCCGCGACCCAGCGGTGGGGGCTCGGCGACGTCGCCGCCGGCATCCTCGCCTCCCTCGTGCTCTCGACGCTCATCGGGGGCCTCGTCGTGACGGCCGCGGGCTGGAGCGGCACCGGTGCCGCCGACGGCGATCCCGTGCCGATCTGGGGCCTCGCCCTGCTGCAGCTGCCGTTGTGGGGCGGGTACCTCGGTGTGACGCTGTGGGCCACCTCCACGAAGGGCAACGGCGCCCTTCGGGACCTCGGGGTGCAGTCCCGCGTGCTCGACGCGCCCGTGGGGCTCGTCGTCGGCGTCGCCGCCCAGCTGGTCGTGCTGCCCCTGCTGTACCTGCCGATCCTCGAGCTGACCGGCCGGACCGCCGAGGAGCTGTCCGAACCGGCACGCAACCTCGCCGACCGTGCCGGTGACCTGCCGGAGTGGGTGCTGTTCGGCGTGATCGTCGGTGCCGGCGCTCCGGTCGTGGAGGAGCTGTTCTACCGGGGGCTCTTCCTGCGGTCGCTGCGCAAGGCCGGCCTCGGCGGCCTCGCGGCGGTGCTCCTCAGCTCCCTGGTGTTCGCCGGGATCCACTTCCAGCCCCTGCAGTTCCCCGGCCTGTTCGCGTTCGGGGTCATCGCGGCGGGGCTCACGACCCTGACGGGCCGGCTCGGACCGGCGATCTGGGCGCACGTGGGCTTCAACCTCACGACCGTCGTGGTGCTGTACCACGACCTGCAACCCGGCTGAGCTGCGCCGCGTGGGCCGAACGGCCCACGCGGCCCGCCGCAACGGCCCGAACGACCCATGTGGCGGAAGTCGCCCGGTGCCGATGCTCAGAAGTGGCCTGTTTGGGCCGACGGGTCCCTCGGGAACAGGGTCCCGCCAGCGGATCCAGCAGCAACGAGTCGGTCTGGGGACCGGGGAACGGTGATTCGTCGTGAGCAGGTGCACTACGTGCGGACACGAAGTGGTGGAGATCGGCCTCACCGTCGATGGCTCCCGTCTGGTGATGAGGTCGTGCTCGGTGTGCGACACCCGCAGCTGGCACCGCGACGGCGAGGCCGTCGGCATCGACGGGGTGCTCCACGACATCAGCTCCGTGCCGACGCGCTACCGCCGCTCCCTCTCGGGCTGACCTTCCGGGCCGAGCCGGGACCGGCCGGCTGAGCGTCCGATCGTGGGCACGGGCGCCGTGCCACGATGGTGGACCCATGACCGAGCCATCCTCCGGTGAGGACCACGCCGCGACCTCGACCCTCGAACCAGACGGGGAAGGAGCGGTCGCGCCGGCGCCGGGGGACGAGCACCGCGGGGACGACCACCCCGACCGCGCCCGCATCGAGCGGATCGTCACCTGGGCGGTCGTGGCGTGCGCCGCTGCCTTCGTCGCGTGGACCCTGCACCCCGACCTGCTGCTGCAGGACACCACGCCCACCGGGGGCGACATGGGCGCCCATGTGTGGGGCCCGAGGTTCCTCGCGGACCACCTGCTGCCCGACCTGCGCCTGACCGGGTGGACCCAGGACTGGTACGCCGGGTTCCCCGCCTACGTCTTCTACATGGTCGTGCCCTCGCTCATGATCGTGTGGCTCGAGGCGGGACCCCCGTGGTGGCTCGGCGTGCTCCTGCTCGCCGCGCTCGTGGCCGGGTCGCTGTGGGCCCACCGACGCCTGCAGGAGCCGTGGGCACGCAGGGTCGTGTGGACCGTCGCCGCGGTGGTGGCGCTGCTGCTCGTGCCGCTGCCGTACAACGTCGCGTTCAAGCTCGTCACGGTCTCGGGGCTCGTGACGCTCCCCATCGCCGCCCACGCGCTCGCACGCGCGGCCCGGGCGCCGTTCCCCGCGGCCCCGCTCGCGGCGCTCGCCACCCTGCCGTTCATCTACGACAAGGGCTTCACGATCCTCGGCGGGAACGGCGCGTCGACGATGGCGGGCGAGTTCGCCTTCTCGATCTCGCTGACGTTCGCGCTGCTGTACCTCGCCGTCGCGTTCCGCGGCATCCGGACCGGGCGCGACCGGGCCCTCGGCGCGTTCCTGCTGGGGATGACGATCCTCTGCCACCTCATCCCGGCGATCTTCGCCGGCGTGGCGACCGCAGTGCTCCTGCTCGTGCGCCGCGAGGACCGCGAGCCGTGGTGGGACCGCTCCCGTGCCGGACGGGTCGTCGCCGGCGTGCTCGTCGTGGCGACCCTGCTCACGATCACGCCCCCGATCGCCCTGCCCTTCGGCATCGAACTGAGCTCGCCGCTGCCGCAGTGGTGGTTCCCGGCGCTCGGCACCGCCGTGGCGCTCGTGCTGTTCACCGGGTTCGAGCCCCGCATCGTGCGCTGGTGGCTCACCCCGCCCGGGCGCGTCGTCGGCGCGCTCGTGCTGCTCGCCGCGGCCGCGGCGCTGGTGTTCCGCTCCGGTTGGGCGACGATCACGGTCGTCGCGCTGGCGCTCGTCGTCGCGTTCTTCTCGGGCTGGGACGACCGGCTCGTCCGCTGGCTGCTGCTCGCCGCACCGGCCGGCATCCTCGTCACCGCGTTCTGGTCCGTGCCGTTCCTGCTGAACAGCACCTACATGAACGACATGGGCTGGGAGAAGTACACCCGGTACCGGGACTACCTGCTCGCCGACCCCAGCCTGGACTCGGGCGGCATGCCGTACCGCAACGTCGTGTACGCGCTCGCCGGGCTCGGGGTGCTGCTCTCGCTCGTGCACCGCGTGCGCTTCGGCTGGTTCCTCACCCTGACCGTCGTCGCGTTCGCCTGGATCTTCCGGTACTTCCCCCAGTACCGGCTCTGGAACGCCCGCCTGCTGCCGTTCCTCTACCTCGCGATCTACCTCCTGGCGGCGCTCGCGGTGGCGCTCGCCGTGCGCTCCCTCGCCGTCGCGGTCGGGGAGCTCCGCCAACGGGGCGGCGAGTCCCTCGTGGTCGGGGTGGCCGGCACCTCGCTCGCCGCGCTCGCGGTCGGGCTGGTGCTCGTCGCCTCCACCGGGCAGCTGCCCGGCACCCAGGTCGTCCCCCACCCGGAGAACCCCTCGATGTCCCGCTACCGCTGGGCGGGGGTCGAGTTCGAGACCTCGATCCTGCGGAGCTGGGCACGGCACAACTACGAGGGGCTCGAGGGCAAGCCCGCCTACCCCGAGTTCGCCGGCATCGTCGACATGATGGAGCGGGTCGCGGACGAGCACGGTTGCGGCCGTGCGATGTGGGAGTACGAGAAGGCCCTCGAACGCTTCGGCACCCCGATGGCGCTCATGCTCCTGCCGTACTTCACCGACGGGTGCATCGGTTCGATGGAGGGCCTCTACTTCGAGGCGAGCACCACCACGCCGTTCCACTTCCTCAACCAGTCGGCGTTGTCGGCGTCGCCGTCGCGGGCGCAGCGCGACCTGCAGTACACGAACTTCGACATCGACCTCGGCGTGGCGCAGCTGCAGATGCTGGGGGTCCGCTACTACATGGCGACCAGTGACGTCGCGATCGAGGCGGCGCGCGGGCACGAGGACCTCACCGAGGTCGCGACGGAGACCTTCGTCGCGCCCGGCGGGGAGGAGGGCGTCGTCGAGCACCGGTGGGCGGTCTTCCTCGTCGACGGCTCGGACCTGGTGACCGGCCTGGAGCGCACGCCGGTGGTGCTGGAGGACGCCAACGACCACATCGACGGGTGGGTCTACGCCGCGGACCCCCCGCCGCAGGTCGAGGGGCAGCCCCGCCAGCCCAAGGCGCCCGGGCCCGCTGCCGAGTGGTTCCAGGACCCGAGCCGGTGGGACGTGCACCTCGCGACCGGCGGTCCGCGCGAGTGGCCCCGGGGTCCCGCGGACCAGGCGGTCACGCTCGGGCAGGACCTGCCGGAGGTGGAGGTCACCGACGTGACCACCACCTCGGACTCGGTGTCGTTCCGCGTGGACCGCACCGGCGTCCCGGTGCTGGTGAAGGTGTCGTACTTCCCGAACTGGCGGGCCGACGGCGCGGAGGGACCCTGGCGGGTGAGCCCCAACTCGATGGTCGTGGTCCCGACCGACGAGGAGGTCACCCTCCGCTACGGCCTGCGGACCCCCGACGTGCTCGGGTGGGTGCTCGCGCTCCTCGGGCTCGCCGGGATCGGTGGCCTCGCGATGGCGGACCGGCGCCGCACCGGGTGACGTGGGCGCACTCCGTCGCTTCGCGCTCGTCGGCACGTTCGTCACCGTCGTCGACGTCACGCTCCTGCTGGTCCTCGTGGAGGCGGCCGGGTGGGAGGTGTGGGCCGCGGACGCGGTCGCGGTGCTCGCCGCGACGGTGCTGTCGTGGAGCCTGCACGGGCTGGTCACCTTCCCCGACGACCCGACGCGCCGCTGGTACCGCCAACCCGGGCCGTACGTGTGGACCGCGGTCCTCGCGCTCGCCCTCGACGTCGCCGTCATCAGCGTCCTCGACATGGTGCTGCGCCCCGGCTGGTGGGGTCCGCTGCTCGTCGCCAAGGGCGCGTCGCTGCTCGTCGCGTTCCTCGCCCGGATGGCGAACTACCGGCACGCCATGTTCGAGTCGGTGCGGGACCAGCAGGCCGCCCCGATCGACCGGCCCGCCCCGGAGGGGCCCGTGCGGCTCAGCGTCGTCGTGCCCGCCTACCGGGAGGCGGACCGGATCGCGGGCGCGGTCGCGCGCATCCGCGAGGAGCTGGCCGAGGTCGCGGAGACGGGTGGGCTCGAGGTGGTCGTGGTCGACGACGGCTCCGACGACGACACCGCGGCCGAGGCCGAACGGGCCGGTGCCGACCGGGTGCTGCGCCAACCGGAGAACCGCGGCAAGGGCGCGGCGGTCCGCGCCGGCATGCTGGCCGCGAGCGGGCGCACGATCGCCTTCACCGACGCCGACCTGTCGTACCCGCCCCGGCAGATCCTCCGGCTGCTGGAGGGCGTGGAGGCCGGTTGGGACGTGGTCGTCGGCAGCCGCCAGCACGTGCAGACCCGCACGGTGGTGCGGGCCGGCCGCCTCCGCGAGCTCGGCGGGCGCGTCATCAACGTGCTCACCGGCGTCGTGCTGCTCGGCCGCTACCGCGACACCCAGTGCGGGCTCAAGGCGCTGCGCTCCGACGTGGCCCGGGCGGTGTTCTCCCACTCCCGCATCGACGGCTTCGCGTTCGACGTCGAGGTGTTCCACCTCGTCGAGCGGCACCGGCTGACGCTGCTCGAGGTGCCCGTGGAGGTGGTCAACACCGAGCGGTCCACCGTGCACGTCGTGCGGGACGCCGCCCGCCTGGTGCGGGACCTGTTCCGCATCCGGCGCTGGGCCCGGATGGGCCTCTACGAGCTGTCCGAGGGCGAGCTGCCCGCGTCGAGCGCGCCCCGTGCGGGTGGTGGCGCGGCCCAGCACTAGGGTGCACGCCGTGACGGCGCTCGACCGCATCTTCAAGGCTTACGACGTGAGGGGCCTCTGCCCCGGCGAGCTCGACGAGACGGTCGCGAGGGCGATCGGGGTGGGCTTCGCCCGGTTCGTGCTCGACCAGCCCGAGCCGGCGTCCAGGGTGCTCGTCGCCCGCGACATGCGCCCCACCGGGGTCGCGCTCGTCGCCGCCTTCGCGGACGGCGTGCGCGCCCAGGGGCTCGACGTCGTCGACCTCGGCCTCGCCTCGACGGACCTGCTCTACTTCGCCGCCGGATCGCTGGACGCGCCAGGCGCGATGTTCACCGCGTCCCACAACCCGGCCGAGTACAACGGCATCAAGTTCTGCCTGGCCGGGGCGAGGCCTGTCGGCCAGGACACGGGCCTCGACGACATCCGCAGGACCGCGGCGGCCGCGCTCGAGGGGTCGGTCGAGGACGCCGGGCGGACCGGGTCGCTCACCGAGCGCGACCTGCTCGACGAGTTCGCCGAGCACGTGCGCTCCTTCGTCGACGTCGACTCGCTGCGACCCCTCAAGGTCGTCGCCGACACCGCGAACGGGATGGGCGGCCTCGTCGTCCCCGCGGTGTTCGAGCCCCTGCCGTTCGAGCTCGAGGTGATGTACGGCGAGCTCGACGGCACGTTCCCGAACCACCCGGCGGACCCGATCCAGCCGGAGAACACCGCCGACCTGCGCGCGCGGGTCGTCGAGGTGGGCGCGGACGTGGGGCTCGCGTTCGACGGCGACGCCGACCGGGTGTTCCTCGTGGACGAGCTCGGCGAGGGGCTGTCGGGCTCCACGACCACGGCGATCATCGCCGCCGGCATCCTCGACAAGCACCCCGGCGAGACGGTCATCCACAACCTGATCTGCTCCAAGGCCGTGCCCGAGGTGATCGCCGAGCACGGCGGGAAGGCGGTCCGTACCCGCGTGGGCCACTCCTTCATCAAGGAGGTCATGGCGCAGACCGGGGCGATCTTCGGCGGCGAGCACTCCGCGCACTACTACTTCCGCGACAACTACCGGGCGGACTCGGGGCTGATCGCCGCGCTGGTGGTGCTGGAGCAGTTGTCGGTCGCCGGCGTGCCGCTGTCCGAGCTGCGCGCGCCGTTCGAGCGCTACGCCGCGTCGGGTGAGATCAACACCCGCGTCGACGACCCCGCGGCGGTGATCGAGCGGGTGGCGGAGCGCTACTCGCAGTACGACCAGGACCGCCTCGACGGGTTGACCGTCGACGCGGGCGACTGGTGGTTCAACCTCCGCCCGTCGAACACCGAGCCGCTGCTCCGCCTCAACCTGGAGGCACCCGACGCGGACGCCTGCGCCGCGCGGGTCGCCGAGGTGCTGGCGGCCTTCGACGGCTGACGGTTCGCACGGCCGTCCCACACCCACTGGAGCGAGACATGACCACCCCGTCCGACCAGCTCGACCCCCGACTGCTCGAGATCCTCGCCTGCCCGGAGGACAAGGGCCCGCTGCTGTACTTCGCGGACGAGCAGGTGCTCTACAACCCGCGGCTGCGCCGCACCTACGAGGTGCGCGACGGCATCCCGGTGATGCTCATCGACGAGGCGACCCAGGTCGACGACGCCGAGCACGACCGGCTGCTCGCGAAGGCCGAGGCGGAGGGCATCCGGCCCACCTTCGGCGACTGAGCGGTCGTGTCGGGCGCACTGGACAGCCTCGGCATGCTCGACGCCGCGCTCGGGCTGGCGGACCACGTCGCGGACGCCGCAGGGGCCGCGGCGCAGCCCTCGCTGCCGGCCGGGATGCGTGACGCGTCCTCGGTGGTCCTCGCCGCCTCGGGCGACGACCTGACCGCCGCGCGCGCCGCCGCGGCGCTCGCGTCGGCGTCGTGCCGCGTGCCGATCGTGGTTCCCGACGGCGCCGACCTGCCGGGCTTCGTCGGCGCCGGCTCCCTCGTGGTGGCGTCCTCGTGGTCCGGTGGGGACGCCGGCACCCTCGCCGTGGCACGCGACGCGGTCGCCCGCGGCGCCGAGCTCGTGGCGGTCGGTGGCGGGGGAGCGCTCGAGGCCCTGGCCGCCGAGCAGGGCGCGCCGTTCCTCCGGGTCGGCGACGGCCTGCCCGCGGCGCGCGCGGCCGTGGCGCCCGGCACCGCCGCCCTGCTGTCGGTGCTCGCCCAGCTCGGCATGGCCGATCCGGCGGTCGCCGACGTGGGGGCCGCCACCGCCCAGCTGCGCCGGCGCGCCGAGCTGCTCGCCGCGCCCGCCGACCCCGCCGCTCGCCTCGCCCGCTCCATCGGGCGCACGCTGCCCATCGTCTACGGGGCGGGCCCGCTCGGCGCCCTCGCCGCGGCGCACTGGAAGTCGCGCTGCAACACGGACCCGAAGGTCCCGGCGTTCGCCAACTCGGTGCCGGCGCTCACCCACGACGAGGTGGCCGGGTGGGCCCAGCACGGCGACGTGACCCGCCAGGTGTTCTCGGTGGTGCTGCTGCGCCACGACCACGAGCACGCCGAGCACGCCACGGCGATGGACCGGGTCGGCGAGATGTGCGAGGAGGTCGTGGCCGGGGTGCACGAGGTCCGTGCCGCCGGCGAGGGGCCGCTCGCCCAGCTGCTCGACCTGCTCCTGGTCGGCGACGTCACCGCGCTGCGCATGGCCGCCCTGGCCGGCGTCGACCCGGGCCCCGTCCCGACCGTCGAGGACCTCACGACGGGATAACCTCTGCCCGCTGCGTGCGCTGCCCTGTACCCGGAGTCAGACGACCCCAGCCCGGAGCACCCGTCTCACTTCGACACGCGCGCCCCGACACCCGGTCCCGGGTGGGTGTGCAGGAGGAACCCCACGATGAGCTTCACCGACTTCAAGGTCGCCGACCTGTCGCTCGCGCCCCTCGGGCGCAAGGAGATCGAGCTGGCCGAGCACGAGATGCCCGGGCTCATGGAGATCCGCGCGGCGTACGCGGACGCCCAGCCGCTCAAGGGGGCCCGGATCACCGGCTCGCTGCACATGACCGTGCAGACCGCGGTCCTGATCGAGACGCTGACCGCCCTGGGCGCCGAGGTCCGCTGGGCGAGCTGCAACATCTTCTCGACCCAGGACCACGCGGCCGCGGCGGTCGTCGTCGGCCCGAACGGCACCGTCGACGACCCGCAGGGCGTGCCGGTCTACGCCTGGAAGGGCGAGACGCTCGAGGAGTACTGGTGGTGCACCGAGCAGGTGCTGCAGTGGCCCGCGGGCCCCGACGGCTCGACGGGCCCGAACATGATCCTCGACGACGGCGGTGACGCCACGCTGCTCGTGCACAAGGGCACCGAGTTCGAGGCGGCGGGCGCGGTGCCCGAGGCCGGCGAGGACGACCCCGAGGAGTGGGGCGTCGTGCTCGAGACGCTGCGGCGCTCGCTCGCGGAGGACCCGCAGCGCTGGACGCGCATCGGCCAGGGCATCCTCGGGGTCACCGAGGAGACGACCACCGGCGTGCACCGGCTCTACCAGATGTTCGAGGCCGGGCAGCTGCTGTTCCCGGCGATCAACGTCAACGACTCCACCACCAAGTCCAAGTTCGACAACCTCTACGGCTGCCGGCACTCGCTCATCGACGGCATCAACCGGGCGACCGACGTGATGATCGGCGGCAAGACCGCGGTGGTGTGCGGCTACGGCGACGTCGGCAAGGGCTGCGTGGAGTCGCTGCGGGGCCAGGGCGCGCGGGTCGTGGTCACCGAGATCGACCCGATCTGCGCGCTGCAGGCGGCCATGGACGGCATCCAGGTGGTGCGCCTCGAGGACGTCGTCGAGACCGCCGACATCTTCATCACCGCCACCGGCAACAAGGACATCATCACCGCCGAGCACATGGCTCGGATGAAGCACAACGCGATCGTCGGCAACATCGGCCACTTCGACAACGAGATCGACATGGCCGGGCTCTACCGGCAGAGCGACGTCCAGCGGGTGAACATCAAGCCGCAGGTCGACGAGTTCGTCTTCCCGGACGGCCACTCGGTCATCGTCCTCGCGGAGGGCCGCCTGCTGAACCTGGGCTGCGCCACCGGCCACCCGAGCTTCGTGATGAGCTGCTCGTTCTCGAACCAGGTGCTCGCCCAGATCGAGCTGTTCACCAAGACCGCCGACTACCCGCTCGGCGTGCACGTGCTGCCCAAGCAGCTCGACGAGATGGTCGCCCGGTTCCACCTGCCGGCGCTCGGCGTGCGGCTCACGACGCTCACGCCCGAGCAGTCGGAGTACCTCGGCGTGCCGATCGAGGGCCCGTACAAGCCGGACCACTACAAGTACTGAGCGCCGAAGCACGGAGCGGTGCCGCGCCTGGCCGGTCGGTCAGCTGAGCTGCTCGACCAGCCAGGCGGCGTGCGCGTCGAGCGCGGGACCCGACAGGTGGAGCCCGTCGGGGCGGTCGGTCCGCGCGGTGGCCTTCCGGCCGTCGATCCAGGCCCGCACGTCGATGAGGCGGAGGTCCACCTCGCGGGCGACGGCGTGGACGTCGCGGTGCCACAGCTCCACCCACGCGGGGTCGCACGGGCTGTCGTGCGCGCGCCCGTCGCAGTAGAACGCGCCCGCGGGCGCGGGCGGGAGCGCCCACGCGACCCTCGCGCCACGCGAGGACAGGAGCTGCACCGCGGCGCGGAACTCGGCGCGCCGGGCGCGGCTGCCCTCGGGTGAGGTGAACGGCGGGTCGTCCCCGGGCACCACGTCCTCGACCACGCGCATGTAGAGCAGCACGATGTCGGGGTCGATCTGGTCGATCGCCTCCCGCCACGTGCGCCGCCAGTCGGGGCACTCCGAGCTCGGCGCGACCACACCGCAGCCGAACACCGTGCGGTCCCACACCTCGAGGCCGGGCCGGCCGAGCCGGCGCAGCCCGTTCGCCGCGCCCCGCCCCGTGCTGTCGCCGACCACGAGCAGGCGGGTGACCTCGCCGCAGCGCGCCCCGCTCGGGTCCTCGCCGGCGGCCACCGTGCTCGGGTCGAAGGTGCTGGTGTTGTCGCCCCACTCGGGGCCGGGCGGCAGCGCCGGGGGGACGCAGGTCGTCGTGGTCGTCGGGGGAGCGGTCGTCGTGGTGGTGGTCGGCGCCGGGGCGGTCACCGTCGCCGGGCTCACCTCCGCGGAGGGCGGCGGCGCGGTCGTGGTCGGCTCGGTGGTCGTGGTGGTGGGCGGCGCCGTCGTCGTGGTCGTGGTCGGGTCGGGGAGCTGCTCGAACTCCGCGGCGAGCACCTCCTGCACCGTCGGCCGGGTGGACGACGCGGCCACGAGCAGCGACACCGCCACGGCCGCGCTGCCCAACCCCCACGCGGCCCGGCGGGGTGCGAGCCGGCGTGCCCAGTCCGAGCGGAACCGCAGCGGCCGCTCCACGAACCGCAGCGACAGGTCCGCGAGCAGCAGGCCCGCGGCGACGGTGACGAGCGCGACGAGGCCGCGGTGCAGCCCGGGGGCGCGCTGCTCGACGAGCACCTGGGTCGGCCAGGTCCACAGGTAGAGCGCGTACGAGCGCTCACCGAGCCACTGCAGCGGTGACCACGACAGCGCGCGGGACACCGGACCGGGCCGGGTGGACACGAACACCACGACCGCGGACGCCAGCGCGGCCACGAGGAGCCCGCCCCGGTAGGTCGAGTGGTCATCGGGGGAGAGCAGCACCGACGCACCGGCGAGCGCGGCGACCGAGAGCACGAACGCGGTCGCGGTGACCGGGCCGGGCCGCCGGCGGGGTCGCCGGTGGACCGCGGCGGCGAGCGCGCACCCCACGAGCAGCGCCCCCGCCCGGGTGTCGGTGCCGAAGTAGATGCGGGACAGGTCCGCCTCGACCGGCCCCGCCAGCACGTGGGCCCAGGCGAACGACGCGACGGTGCCGGCCAGGGCGAACCCGCCGACGACGGCCCTGGGCGAGGGCCCGCGGCGGAGGCGCCCGGCGACCAGGCCGAGGGCCACGAGCACCGGCGGCCACAGGAGGTAGAACTGCTCCTCGATCGACAGCGACCACGCGTGCCGCAGCGGTGACGGCGACGGGTCCCAGTACGGGTTGCCCTCCGCCACCAGGTGCCAGTTCTGCCACCAGGTGAGGGTGGCGAGCCCGTCGAGCGCGGTGCCCGAGCTGGCGGCGAACGCGATCGCCACCGCGAGCACGGTCACCGCGACCGCGGGGGTGAGCCGGCGGACCCGTCGGCCCCACCAGCGCACCATGTCCGAGGGGGTGCGGGGCGTGTCCCGGAGCAGCAGCGTGGTGATGAGGAAGCCGCTCAGCACGAAGAACACGTCGACGCCGACGAACCCGCCGCCGAGGTGTCCGAGGTGGTACGCGACGACGAGCGCGACCGCGATGCCGCGCAGCCCCGTGAGGCCGGGCAGGTGCCCCCCTGTGACCGCCATGGCCGCGCAGGGTACGCGGAGCTCCCCGCCCCGCGCCCGCTGAACCCGGTTCGGGTGCGGGGCAGGCGTCGCCCGGCGCCGCCGCGGTGTAGAACGGCCACGCCCGGCCAGCGCCGGGCGTGACGACAGGGGGTCAGGTGGAGCAGTTCGAGGGCAAGGTCGCCGTGGTCACCGGCGCGGCGAGCGGGATCGGGCGGGGGCTGGCGACGGCGTTCGCGCGCGAGGGCATGCGGCTCGTGCTCGCGGACGTGGAGGCGGAGCCGTTGCGGCGCACCGCGGACGAGCTGCGCGCCGGCGGGTCCGAGGTGGTCGAGGTCGTCGCGGACGTGTCGAGGGCGGAGGACGTCGAGCGGATCGGGTCGGCAGCGATGGACGAGTTCGGCGCGCTCCACGTGGCCTGCAACAACGCCGGGGTCTCCGGCGGCGGGCTCACCTGGGAGATCGAACCCGCCACCTGGGAGTGGATCCTCGGGGTGAACCTGTGGGGCGTCATCCACGGGGTGCGCACCTTCACCCCGCTCATCGTCCGCAGCGGCGGCGGCCACGTCGTCAACACCGCGTCGATGGCCGGGCTCACCTCACCGCCGGGGATGGGCCCCTACAACGTCTCCAAGCACGCCGTCGTCACGCTGTCGGAGACGATGTACGTGGAGCTGCAGATGACCCACCCGGAGGTGGGCGTGAGCGTGCTGTGCCCCGGCTGGGTCCGCACGCGGATCCACGAGGCGGACCGCAACCGGCCGCCGGGCGTCGCGGCGTTCGCCGGTGGGGTCGCGGACGGCGACGACGGCGAGGACGGCGCGGGCCAGGGCCTCGGCGCGCTGCGGACCCTGGTCGAGAAGTGGATCTCGGAGGGGCTCGACCCCGATGACGTCGCCGCGCTGGTCCTCGACGCGATCCGCTCCGGCCGCTTCTACGTGCTCACCCACCCCGAGTGGCAGTCGATGGTGAAGGACCGGGTGGACCGGATGCTCGGCGGCCAGAACCCCCACACGTCGCTGCCCGGTCTCTGACCGTCGCAGCGAGGGTCACCCCGACGACGGCTCGGGCGCCCGCCTCGACGAGGGCGTCGGCCGCCGCGCACAGCGTCGCGCCGGTGGTGCGCACGTCGTCCACGAGCAGCACCCTGGCGGGTGCGGCCGTCGCCGAGAACCTCGGACCCTCCAAGCGGGTGGCCCGGTCGTGCCCGGTCTGGTTCCACGAGCCGATCCGCTCGAGGAGGGCGATGCACGGCCGGCCCAGCTCCGCCGCGACCGCCCGGGCGAGGAGCTCGGACTGGTCGTAGCCCCGGGCGCGACGCCGCCCGCGCGAGGTGGGCGCCCAGGTGACGGCGTCGACCGGTGAGCGCACCAGCCGGGCCATCGCGGCGCCGAGCACCCCCACCGCGTCGCGGTGGTTGTCGAACTTGAGCGCGGCGACGAGCCGGCGGGCGTCGCCGTCGTAGGCGAGCAGGGCGGCGCAGTCGTCGAACCCGGGCGGCGGGGCCAGCTCGGGGGCGGGCGGGAGCCGCGCGGTGCACGCCGCGCACAGGGCGGTGCCGGCACGGTGGCACAGCGCGCAGCGACGGGGGAGCAGCAGGTCCAGCACGCCGTCGAACCCTACGGACGGGCACCGACAGCGGCCGGGGCGGCGAAGCAGGCCGCGACGCGGGCACCGGTAGAGTGTCCGCCGTGGGAATTCTCGACAGGATCCTTCGCAGCGGCGAGGGCAAGAAGGTCAAGGCGCTCGCGGGGCTCGTGCCCGACATCAACGCGCTCGAACCCGAGATGGAGGCGCTGACCGACGCCGAGCTGCGGGGCAAGACCGACGAGTTCCGCCAGCGGCTCGACCGGGGGGAGCCGCTCGACGACCTGCTGATCGAGGCCTTCGCGGTCACCCGCGAGGCCGCGCGCCGGGTGATCGGCCAGCGCCACTACGACGTGCAGCTCATGGGCGGCGCCGCCCTGCACTTCGGCTGGGTCGCCGAGATGAAGACCGGTGAGGGCAAGACCCTCGTCTCGACCCTCCCCGTCTACCTCAACGGGCTGACCGGCAAGGGCGTGCACGTCGTCACCGTGAACGACTACCTGGCCCGCCGCGACGCGGAGTGGATGGGCCAGGTGCACGAGTTCCTGGGCCTCACCGTCGGCCTGGTCCTGCCCGGGGAGTACGACCCGGTCGCCAAGCGCGAGAACTACGCGTGCGACATCACCTACGGGACGAACAACGAGTTCGGCTTCGACTACCTGCGCGACAACATGGCGCTGTCGCTGGAGGAGAAGGTCCAGCGCGGGCACGCCTACGCGATCGTCGACGAGGTCGACTCGATCCTCATCGACGAGGCCCGCACGCCGCTCATCATCTCGGGCCGGGTCAGCGACGCCGCGAAGCTGTACTACAAGTTCGCCTCGATCGCCCGGGGGCTCCAGCGCGACCGCGACTACGAGGTCGACGAGGAGAAGCGGATCGTCTACCCGCTGCCGGAGGGCATCGAGAAGGTCGAGCGCGCCCTCGGCGTCGAGAACCTCTACGACGACGTCTCGACCAGCCTCGTCCACCAGCTGCAGGTCGCCATCAAGGCCAAGGAGCTGTACCGCCGCGACCGGGACTACGTCGTCGCCGACAACGAGGTGAAGATCGTCGACGAGTTCACCGGGCGGATCCTGGAGGGCCGCCGGTGGTCCGAGGGCCTGCACCAGGCGGTCGAGGCCAAGGAGGGGGTGCGGATCAAGGAGGAGAACCAGACCCTCGCCACGATCACCCTCCAGAACTACTTCCGGATGTACGAGAAGCTCGCTGGGATGACCGGTACCGCCCTCACCGAGGCGGCCGAGTTCCTGTCGACGTACAACCTGCAGGTGGTGCCGATCCCGACGCACCGCCCGCTCGCCCGCAAGGACCAGGGCGACCTCATCTACCGGACCGAGGCCGCGAAGTTCGCGGCGGTCGTGGACGACATCGCCGAGCGCCACGCCGAGGGCCAGCCGGTGCTCGTCGGCACCATCTCGGTCGAGAAGTCCGAGCGCCTCGCCCGCGAGCTCGAAAAGCGCGGGATCCCGCACGAGGTGCTGAACGCGAAGCAGCACGCCCGCGAGGCCGAGATCGTCACGCAGGCGGGGCGGGTCGGCGCGGTCACCGTGGCGACCAACATGGCGGGCCGCGGCGTCGACATCCTCCTCGGTGGCAACCCCGAGGGGCTCGCGATGCGCGACCTGCGCGCCGAGGGGCTCGACCCCGACAGCGACGAGGGCCGGGAGCGGCTCGCACAGCTCGTCGAGAAGTACTCCGAGGAGTGCAAGGCGGAGGGCGAACGGGTCCGCGAGCTGGGTGGCCTCTACGTGCTCGGCACGGAGCGGCACGAGAGCCGCCGCATCGACAACCAGCTCCGCGGCCGCTCCGGCCGCCAGGGCGACCCGGGCGAGAGCCGCTTCTACCTGTCCCTCGAGGACGACCTCATGCGGTTCTTCGCGACCGGCGCGATCGAGTGGGTCATGGGCAAGGGCTGGGACGACGACGTCCCGATCGAGGCGAAGATGGTCTCGCGCGCCATCGAGAAGGCCCAGAACACCGTCGAGGCGCGCAACGCGGAGATCCGCAAGAACGTCCTCAAGTACGACGAGGTGATGAACCAGCAGCGCAAGGTCATCTACGCGCGCCGGGACGAGATCCTCGAGGGCGCCGACCTGCGCGAAGAGACGATGAACGCCCTCGCCGAGGCGGTCGACGGGCTGCTCGCCACCCACTGCTCCGAGGACTACGTCGAGGAGTGGGACCTCGAGGCGCTCGTCGCCGACGCGAACACGTTCTGGCCGACCTCGCTCGGCGCGGACGACCTGCGTTCCGTGGACTCCACCGACGAGCTCTACGACGTCCTCATGTCGGACGCCACCCGCCACTACGAGGCCCGCGAGCAGGAGCTCGGCGAGGAGGCGATGCGCGAGATCGAGCGTCAGGTGATGCTCAAGGTCATCGACGCCCGCTGGCGCGACCACCTCAAGGAGATGGACCACCTGCAGGAGGGCATCAACCTCCGTGCGCTGGGCCAGAAGGACCCGCTGAGCGAGTGGCAGCGGGAGGGCTTCGAGATGTTCGGCAAGCTCATGGAGACCATCTCCCGCGAGTTCGTGCAGTACGTCATGCACGTGCAGGTGGTCCCCGAGGAGCGCCCGACGGTCCGGCCGATGGGGCGGCTGACCTACACGGCCCCGGACGGGCCGGCCGGGGCACCGGTCGCGGGTCCCGCGGCCGTCGCCGCCGGCGGGGGTGGTGCCCCGGCGGGCACCGCGACGGCGACCGACGAGGCGAAGGAGCCCGAGCCGCAGCGACCCGTGGTGCGCAGCGAGTGGGAGAAGACGCCGCGCAACGCGCCGTGCCCGTGCGGCAGCGGCAAGAAGTTCAAGGTCTGCCACGGGGCGGCCTGACCGATGCAGGACTACTCCTCACGGATCGCCGAGCTCCGCTCAGAGCTCGAGGAGGCGCGCGGCTACCTGCGCGTCGACGAGCTGCGCGCCCGGCGGCCCCAGCTCGAGGCCGAGCTGGGGCGCCCCGACCTGTGGGACGACCCCGACGAGGCCCAGGCGCTGCAGCGCGAGTTCGCCGAGCTCACCGACGACCTGGAGCTGTACGAGCGGCTGGAGTCGCGCGTCGAGGACCTCGCGACCCTGCACGAGCTCGCCCGCGAGGAGGGCGACGAGAGCCTCGAGCCCGAGATCGAGTCCGAGCTGGACGACCTCGAGCGCGAGTTCGCCCAGCTGGAGCTGCGGGCCCTGTTCACCGGCGAGTTCGACGACCGCGACGCGATCGTCGAGGTGAACTCGGGCGCCGGCGGCGTCGACGCCCAGGACTGGGCCGAGATGCTGGTGCGCATGTACCTGCGCTGGGCGGAGCGCAAGGGCTTCGAGGTCGAGATGGACTCGGTCCACGAGGGCAGCGAGGCGGGCATCTCCTCCGCGTCGTTCGTGGTGAAGGGCCGCAACGCCTACGGACTGCTCCGCTCCGAGCACGGCGTGCACCGCCTGGTGCGGATCTCGCCGTTCGACAACAACGCCCGGCGGCAGACGAGCTTCGCCTCGGTGAAGGTGACCCCGTTCATCGACGAGGTGGACGAGGAGATCCAGATCGACGACAAGGACCTCCGCATCGACGTGTACCGGTCATCCGGCGCCGGCGGCCAGCACGTCAACGTGACCGACTCCGCGGTGCGGATCACGCACCTGCCGACCGGCATCGTCACCTCGTGCCAGAACGAGCGCTCCCAGCACCAGAACAAGGAGCGGGCGATGAAGCTGCTCAAGTCGAAGCTGCTCGACCTGGAGCGGGAGAAGCGCCAGGAGAAGCTGGCCGAGATCACCGGCCAGCAGTCCGCAGTGGACTTCGGCAGCCAGGACCGCAACTACGTGCTCCAGCCGTACCAGCAGGTCAAGGACCTCCGCTCGGGGCTCGAGCTGTCGAACCCCGACGCGGTGCTGGACGGCGAGATCGACGAGCTCATCGAGGCGTTCCTGCGCTGGCAGCGGGCCGAAGGGGCGGTCTCGGTCTGAGGCCGCCGACGCTGGTTGACGGTTCGCTCAGGGGGCCCCGGGGGGTACCCCACGAGCTCCGCCGAGGGCGGTATCGTCATCGTTCTGCAATGACACCGTCGGTGCTCCCCGCCCCCCGCTCGGGAGCCGGCCGACCTTCCATCGTGGCCAGGACGCAGTGATCAAGCTCGAGAACGTCTCGAAGATCTACAAGGGCGAGCACATGGCCCTGCGTGACGCGTCCGTCGAGATCGAGAAGGGCGAGTTCGTCTTCCTCGTCGGCCCGTCCGGCTCGGGCAAGTCCACGTTCCTGCGGCTGCTCAACCGGGAGGAGACCCCCGAGAAGGGCAAGATCTACGTCGCCGGCAAGGACATCAGCGAGCTCCCCGGCTACAAGGTGCCCTACCTGCGCCGCAACATCGGCTCGGTGTTCCAGGACTTCAAGCTCCTGCCGAACAAGACCGTCTCGGAGAACGTCGCGTTCGCGCTCGAGGCGATCGGGCGGCCGCGCTCGGTGATCCGGGAGGCGGTGCCGCAGATCCTCGAGCTGGTGGGTCTCGGCCGGAAGGGCCAGAGCATGCCGGACGAGCTGTCCGGCGGCGAGCAGCAGCGCGTCTCGATCGCCCGCGCGTTCGTGAACCGACCGCTGATCCTGCTCGCCGACGAGCCCACCGGGAACCTGGACCCGGCCACCTCGGTGGGCATCATGAAGCTGCTCGACCGGATCAACCGCACGGGGACCACCGTGGTGATGGCCACACACGACCGGGGCATCGTCGACACCATGCGCCGGCGCGTGATCGAGCTGGACCGCGGACGCATCGTCCGGGACCAGGCGCGCGGCGTGTACGAGTGATGGGGACCGAGTGGCAGTTCGTCTCGACTACGTCCTGAAGGAGACGGGGTCCAACCTCGTCCGCAACCTGACCCTGACCCTGGCGTCGCTGCTGACGGTGGCGATCGCGCTGGCGTTCGTCGCGGTCAGCTACCTGATCGGCACGGGCATCAACCAGAGCTTCTTGGGCCTGCGCAGCGACGTGCAGATGTTCGTCTACATGAACCCCTCGGCCACCGAGGAGCAGGTTGAGAGCGTCCGCAACGAGCTGGAGGGCAACCCGCAGGTGGGGGAGGTGGACTTCCTCAACAAGGAGGCCACCTACGCCGAGTTCCAGCGGCTCTTCGAGGACCAGCCCGACTTCGTCCAGGCGATCAAGCCCGAGGAGCTGCCCCAGAGCTTCCGCGTGAAGCCGACGAGCACCGACGCGGACGTGGTGTCCGCCGTGGGTGCCGAGTTCGAGACGATGACCGGGGTGCTGCGGGTGGTCTACGCCGAGGAGTACGCCCGCCAGGTGCAGCGCTCGTTGACGACGCTGAACTCCTGGGTCCGCATCTTCGGCATCGCGCTGATCTTCGTGTCGGTGCTGCTGATCTTCAACACGATCCGCACCGCCGTGTTCGCCCGCCGGCGAGAGATCGAGGTGATGCGCCTCGTCGGTGCGAGCAACTGGTTCATCCGATTGCCGTTCATGACCGAGGGCATGGTCCAGGGCATGCTCGGCGCCTTCGCCGCCGCCGGCCTCACCTGGGGCTTCGACGCGCTGTGGAAGCGCAACTTCGTGAACCAGGTGAGCTTCGAGCTGCTCAACCAGATCAAGTGGACCTCGGGTGACCTGTGGACGGCCGTGCTGATGATCCTGGCCGTCGGCGCCATCACCGGTGCGATCGGCTCCGGCATCGCCGTGGGCCGGTACCTGAAGGTCTGACGGGAGCGCCTGATCGCAGCGGACCACCCGGAGTGGGTCGCCCGGATCATTTCCGGCGGGGTGGGCCGTACGGCACTGTCGGCGTCGCCCGAACCGGCCGATAGTGGGTACATGCCGCCGATCTGCCCACCCACCGAACCGGCCCGGCCCCGCGTGCCGCGGGGCCCGCGGGGGCTGTGGAGCGCGCTGGCGGCGGTGTCGGCGGGCACGGTCCGGGAGCGGAGCCTCCCGGTGATCGACCTGGCGCTGGTGGGCAACCGTGGCGAGGACCCGATGTTCGCCTACGACGCCTCGCTCGCGATCTCGCTCGGCGAGGAGCTCGACCCCACCTGGCTGCTGGGCTGAGCGCTGCCGGGCTGAGTGCTGCCGGGGTCCGCGGTTACCCGCCGCGGGGGTCGCGGGACTAGCGTGGCGGGCCGTCCCACCCCCACCGAGGAGACCGATGCGCCCCGTCACCCGTGCCGTCCGAGGCCTCTCCGTGGCAGCCGTCGCCGCGCTCGCACTGACCTCGTGCGCTGGTGGTCAGCCGCAGCCGACCGGCTACGGCGAGCCGACCCGTGACGGCTCGGGGTTCTACGGGAACTTCATGTACGGCTGCACGGGCGTGGAGCCGAACGAGGACGGCGAGTACGTCGACGAGGAGCTCGAGTCGCAGGAGTTCTGCCGCTGCGTCTACGACGGCCTGAGCGACCCGGGGGCGGGGGTGCCGTTCTCCGAGGTGCGGGCGTTCGAGGAGGCCCAGGCCGAGGCCGAGGACGGGGACGACATCGAGGTGCCCCGCGACATCCAGCGGATCATGGACCGCTGCGCCGACGGCGAGCGCAGCTGAGTCGGTAGGCGAGCCCGGTCGACGAGCGGGGGGTCAGCCCGCGGCCGCGGCCGTGGCGCGCTTCGGCGCGGGCAGCCCGACCCGCACGCTCGGCTCGGCGCTGAGCGGCCAGCGGGCACGGGACTTCTCGGCCAGTCGGTGCATGAGGGCGATCGCACCGGGGTCGGAGTCGCCGGGGCGCGCCTCGATCGTGCCATCCGCGATCATCCGCGAGATGATCTCCCGCCCGAGGTCGGTGCGCACGATCGTGAGCGTCCAGTCCGCGTTCTCGCCGATGCCGCCGCAGGAGATGTCGGCGTGCTCGGCCGCGAAGTCGGGGCAGTGGTTGCACCCTTCGCGGGTCCAGGCGTGGCACTCCTTGAGGTTGATCTCGCGGTAGGTGCCGTCGGCCAGCCAGAGCTGGAAGACGCCCTTGATGTTCATCTTCACGATGTCGGACCGCTCGATGCCGTACTTCGCGCGGAACAGCTCCTCGAAGATGGCGTCGTCGAACGTCTTCGAGCACAGCAGCCCGAGGTTGAACAGGATCGGCTTCGAGATCTTGCCGATCTTGCGCGACCACATCACCGGGGGCACCGAGGACTGGCAGCTCATGCCGACCAGCGCGAGCCGGGTGTGCCCGGCCTCGAGCGCCTCGTCGATGGCGAGGGTGTTCGCGGAGTAGGTGTAGCGGCTGCCCGCGGCGGCGAGCACCTCCTCCTTGGTCGCGGCGACGCCGGGACGGGGCTTCCACGAGCCCTGCTCGCCCTCCAGGTACGACACGAGCGACGCGTCGATGTAGTCGTTCTCCATCGCCCAGATGAGGATGGCGCTCACCAGGCCGCCGTCCTGGCCGTTGCGGTGCACGGTCTCGTCGGTGGCCCGGGTCAGCAGGATGTCCTGGTAGATGCCGGCCGGCTCGTCCTCGGTGCGGGTGCGGGCGAAGAGGTGGTCGTCGGCCTGGGCCTCCCACAGGCGGAAGCGGGGGCACGCCCGGGTGCAGCTGGTGCAGCCCTTCTCACCGTGGATGCAGTTGTCGGGGCCGAGCTCCTCCTCGAGGTGGAAGGGCCGGTAGCCGCCCTGCTCGTGGTCGTACCCGATCACGTCGTGGGGACAGGAGATGACACAGCCGGCACAACCGGTGCACAGGTTGGTGTCGATGACCTCGGCCTTCAGTTCCTTCCACTGGGCGGTCCAGCGGGTGGATGCGGTGGCTTCGAGCTGCTCCTCCAGCGACATGGGCCGAACCCTACCGCCCCGCCTGCAGGGGGCACCTCTTCGGGGCCCCGGCCCTCGGCGTGCGGTCCGACTTTCCCGCACTTGACCGGGTGGTCAAGAATTGGGGGCATGGACCTGAGCTATCCCCCCGAGGCCGAGGAGTTCCGCGCGGAGATCCGCGCCTGGCTGGAGGAGAACCTGCCGGAGGGCTGGTTCGACGAGGGCTTCTCGATGACGCCGGAGGAGAAGGCGAAGTTCAACGAGGAGTGGACCCGCAAGCTCCACGAGGGCGGGTGGATCTGCGCCACCTGGCCGGTCGAGTACGGCGGCAAGGGCCTCACCACGATGCAGGGCGTGGTCCTCGCCGAGGAGTTCGCACGTGCCCGGGCCCCGATGCGGGCCGACTTCTTCGGCGACACCCTCGTCGGGCCCACGATCCTCAAGAACGGCACGGAGGAGCAGAAGAAGTACTTCCTGCCGAAGATCCTCTCGGGCGAGATGCGCTGGTGCCAGGGCTTCTCGGAGCCGGACTCCGGCTCCGACCTGGCGTCGCTGAAGACCACCGCCGTGCTCGACGGCGACGAGTGGGTGATCAACGGGCAGAAGGTCTGGACCACCCAGGCCCAGTTCGCGGACTACTGCTTCCTGCTCGCCCGGACCGACCCGAACGTGAAGAAGCAGGCCGGCATCTCGTACCTGCTGGTGCCGATGGACCAGCCCGGGATCGAGGTGCGGGGGATCGTCCAGCCGGACGGCACCGCCGAGTTCAACGAGGTGTTCTTCAACGACGCCCGCTGCCCCAAGGAGAACGTGGTCGGCGGGGTCAACAACGGCTGGAAGGTCGCGAACGACACGCTGAGCTTCGAGCGGGGGATGTCGGCGACGACGGGTTTCCGGCGCTTCGCCGAGGAGTTCCGCCTGATGGTCGACAAGGCCAGGGAGAACGGCCGGATCGACGACCCGGTCATCCGCCAGGGCCTGGCGAAGTACTGGTCGAAGATCGAGATCATGCGGTTCAACGGGCTCCGCACGCTCACCGCGACGGTGAACGAGACCAAGGACTTCGGCGTGGCGGTCCTCGGGGCGACCAACAAGCTGTTCTGGTCCGAGACCCACAAGGAGGCCATGGAGCTGGCGCTGGACATCTGGGGCACCGAGTCGCTGCTGTCGACCAGCGGCACCGACAGCGGCTCCTGGCCGGCGACCATGCGGGCCGAGGGCCGTGAGACCTACCCGGTGAGCCCGATGATGTCCGCGTTCTTCTTCTCCCGCTCCGAGACCATCTGGGGCGGCACGTCGCAGATCCAGCGCAACATCATCGGCGAGCGGGTGCTGGGGCTGCCGCGGGAGCCGAAGGTCGAGCAGAAGCCCGGCTGAGCGCTGACCCTCGTCGCCCGGGGCGTGCCGATAGGGTGGAGGGGTCCGGCTCCATCCACAGATCCAGCCGGATGCGTCGGCGGCCGCGGCCGGCCGGCGTCGACCCCGTCGAGAGCCCGTGGCCGACCGCAGAACGCCATCCGATCCGTCCCGGCGGCGTCCGCCTGCCCGTAGCGCCCCCAGCGGCGGGGCCACGGCCGACGACTCGGTCCCCCGGGTCGTGCGGCGCCCCCGGCGCCCGCCGCGCCCGTCCCGCCTACGCCGCGCCCTCACCGGACTCGGGGTGCTCGTCGCGCTCGCCCTGGTGATCGGCGGCGCCGGTGCGGCGTGGGGGCTGTGGAGCTTCGCCCGCATCAACCGCGTCGACCTGGAGCTCGCCGAGGCCGAGAACGCCGAGCCGCGCAACTTCCTCGTCGTCGGCTCCGACAGCCGCGACGGGATCTCCTCCGACGACCCCGACGCCGCCGTGATGGTCGGCGGCGACCTGCCCGGCGGGCAGCGCGCCGACAGCCTCATGGTCGTCCGGGTCGACCCGCGGGCGGAGCGGGTGGACCTGCTGTCCGTGCCGCGGGACCTGTGGGTCGAGCTCGGCCCCGACGGCAAGCACCAGCGCATCAACGCGGCGTACTCGCGCTCCGCGCAGGACGTGGTCGACGTCGTCCAGCACACGCTGGGCATCCCGATCCACCACTTCGTGGAGGTGGACTTCCGCGGGTTCCAGTCCCTCGTCGACGCCCTCGGCGGGGTGCCGATGTACTTCGAGCACGCGGTGCGCGACCGCAGCTCGGGGCTCGAGATCCCCCAGCGCGGGTGCGCGGTGCTGGACGGCTACCAGGGCCTCGCGTTCGCACGGGCACGCCACCTCGAGTGGAACGACGACGGGGTGTGGCACTCGGACCCGACCGGTGACCTCGGCCGCGCCACCCGGCAGCAGCTGCTCACCCGCGCCGCGATGGCACGGGCCCAGTCGATGGGCATCGGCGACGTCGGCAAGCTCCGGCGCCTCGTCGAGGCCGGCCTCGACTCGGTCACGATCGACGCCCGCCTCGGCGCCGGTGACCTCATCGAGCTGGGGCGGCAGCTCTCGGACCTCGACCCCGACCGCATGCAGACCCACTCGCTGCCGGTCGAGCCCCACACCACCGACGGCGGCGCCTCGGTCGTGCTGCTCGACGAGGTCGCCGCGGAGCCGGTGCTGCGGATCTTCCGGGGTGACACGAGCAGCGCACCGGTGACGACGACGACCGCGCCGCCGCCCGAACCGGGGCAGATCGTCGTGGACGTGCACAACGGCAGCGGTGTCGACGGCGAGGCACGCCGGGTCAGCTGGGTGCTCGACTCCGGCGGCTTCGGCATCGGTGAGGTCGCGACCGCGACGGGCTCGTGGGATCGGACGACGATCGCCCACGCCCCCGGTGGCGAGGAGATGGCCCGCCTGGTCGGGCGGTGGCTGACCCCGGCGCCGGAGCTGGTCGAGGACGACGAGCTCGCTGCCGGCACCGTCCGGGTGACCATCGGCGCCGACTTCGAGCACGTGGTGGAGCCCGGATCCGAGGCGGACGCGGGCGACGACGGCTCGACCGGGGCCGAGGCGCCGTCTGCGCCGTCGACGCCGTCGACCACGACGACCACCCAGCCGGGATGGGTGCCCGGCACCCCGCCGGCCGGGGTGTCCTGCCCCTGACGGCTCCGCTGAGGCTTCTCGGCCACCGGCCGATACGCTTCGCGGAGTGGGAAGGCTGCTGGGTCGAGGCGGAGGAGCCGCCGGCTTCACCCTGCTCGAGGTGCTGATCGGGCTGGCGGTGCTCGCCCTCATCACCGTCGCCGTCACCGCCATCAGCCTGACCGGGGTCGTCGGGATCAGGGACGGTGCGGTCGAGCGCCAGCTGGACGCCACCACCGCCCAGTGGGTCTCGATGAGGTTCGCGAGGGACGTCGCCGGCGCGGAGAAGGTGGTCACCTCCGACTGCGCGCCCCCGACCGGCTCGGACCGGCTCGTGACGCTCGCCTCCTCGACGGGCGGCTTCGTCACCTACCACTCCCGCCAGGTCTCGGCCTCGCCGGCGACCTACGACCTGTCACGGCAGGACTGCTCGGGGTCCGTCACCGATCGTCGGATCGTCGACGGGCTCGAGGGGGTCGCGCCGAGCGTCACCTGCGACGGCGGGCCCTGCGTCGACGGCGACTCGCCGAGGATCGTCCGGCTGCAGGTCACCCGGACCCACCGGTTCGACTTCGAGCTGGGCGGCGCCCGCCGCACGACCGGCAGCGACCTCGCGGATGGCCCCCTCGAGGCGCCGGCCTTCCTGTCGCTCGGCGGCGGCACCCCGCTCGAGGTGGGCGGCAACAGCCAGCTCGTCATCGACGGCCACGCGTACGTCAACGGCCCGAGCCCCGGCCAGGTCGCCGTCAACCTGCACGGCGGAGCGGGTGAACCGCTGAAGCTGAACGTCTCGGGCGAGTTCGCGATCGAGCGCGAGTCGCAGTGCAGCGGGTGCGCCGACAAGGCGAACAAGGTCCCGGGCACGTTCGACCAGCGCCTGCCCGACCCGCTGAGGTTCCTGCCGCCGCCCGAGGTGGCCGGTGCGGGCAGCTGCCAGTTCCAGGACGGGGTGAACGTCTGCCACCCCGGGGTCTACACGGAGGAGTTCCCGCCCTCGGTCAGCGGCGCCGGCGGGGTGAAGGACTACGTGCTGCTGCCCGGTGTGTACGCCCTCGACGCCGGCCTCAAGGTCACCAACGGCTCGCTGGCCGGCGACGGCGTCCTGCTGTTCAACCGCTCCGGGACGATCTCGGTCCACGGCGCGGACCTCCAACTGTCGCCGCCGGCGAGCGGCGCCTACAGCGGGATCCTCGTGTTCCAGGCGAGGACGAACACCGCGAAGATCACGATCAACGGCAACGCCGTGCTCGCGTCGCTCGCCGGCACGATCTACGCCCCCGCGTCGCAGGGCGTGGTGCTGGGTGGCGGGAACGGGACCCTCAGGATCGGTCGGGTCATCGCCGAGAACCTCGAGGTCTCCGGAAACGGGACGGTGATCGTCAGTGGCTGACGGGCGCCGTGTGGCCGGCCAGGCGGGCGAGACGCTGATCGAGTCGCTGCTGTCGATCACGATCGTCACCGCGATCGCCATCGCGGCGTTCCTCGGCCTGCGGGTGGCGATCCGCTCGTCCGCGCTCCACAAGGAGTCCGCGGTCGCGGAGACGCTGCTGCGCACCGCGGCCGAGCAGCTCCAGGACCCCGACAGCGCGTACGAGCCGCTCGCCGGCTGCTCGGGCGGCGCCCCCTACGGCGACCTGCTCCCCACGCGGTCCGGCTACACCGTCGCGGTGTCCGAGGTGCGGTTCTGGGTGCCGCCCGGCCCCGGCGACGCGCCCCCGTGGGACACCGAGTTCGCCGCGCCCGGCTCGCCCGGTGACTGCCCCGCGGCCGATCCGGGCCTCCAGCGCCTCGAGCTGCGGGTCGACACCCCGACCGGCTTCGCACAGACGTTGCACGTCGTGAAGAGGAGGACCTGATGCGACGCCGCGGCCAGCAGGGCGCGTCCCTGGTGCTCGTGCTGGGGCTGATCGTGTTCCTCGCGCTCATCGTGCCGGCGGTGCTCGGGCTCGTCACGACCGGTCTCACGACGACCGGGCCGGTGCGGGAGGACCGCCGGGCGCTGTACGCCGCGAACTCGGCGCTCGACGCGGCGATCCAGCAGGGCCGTGTCAACGACGACGTCGGGCGCGTGGGGGCGGACTGCCCGCAGCAGACGCTCGAGATCGACGGGCTCCACGTCGACGTGACCTGCGAGTACGGCACCCGGTGGTGCGACCTGGACCGGTCGGTCGCGTACACCGCGGTCGTGCGCGACCCCGGCCCGCCCCCGACGGTGCTCGGCACGGCGACCGCGGACGTCGTGTTCCGCTTCTCGCTCGACGGCGCGCAGCCGGTCGAGGTCCGCCAGTGGGACTCCGGTGCGGAGGCGCCGGCGACCACGACGACCCTGCCGCCGTGCGACGGCATCGCGCCCACGACCACGACGACCGTTCCCCCGACGAGCACCACGGTGCCGATCGTCGGGTCCTACGCGCGCTGGACCGAGTCGGTGCTCGCGGCCCCGATGGGTGGCAACGGCAGCAACTGGAACAGGTGGCGGGCGGAGGGCGAGGTCGCGGTCGCCGACCACGCCGGCGTCCCGCTCGTGGACGCCGAGGTCACCGTGCAGGTGCAGCGGTCCACGAACCCCGGCGACGAGGCCTCCTGGGTGGCGGACGGGGTCATCACGGGCACGACCACCGCCACCGGCACCGTCACGTTCCACTCGCCGACCTACAAGCCCAACGGCAACTCGGCGGACAGCGCGATCGCGGTGCGGTTCACCGTGGTCGGGGTCGCCGCAGCGGGACTGACCTGGAACTCCTCGGCGCACCCGGTGACCGTCGAGGTGCCCCACCCCTCTCCCTGAGGGTCTCCCTGAGGGGCGGGCGCCGCGCTATTTGACGACGACGCGTCGGGCGGTCGACAGCGCGGTGAACGGGTTCACGAGCGTGCCGTCCGGTGCCTGCATCTCGAAGTGCAGGTGGGGCGCGGTGTCCTCGGCGTTGCCGGAGTCGCCGACGTACCCGATGTGCTGGCCGGCGGTCACCCGCACGCCCTTGCGGATCCCCGGTGCGAACGCCTGGTCGTAGCGGTTCGCCCCGTCGTCGGTGCCGGGCGTGTCGTTGTTCAGGTGGATGTAGGTGTAGCGCCACCCGTCGTCGCCCGTGATCGTCAGCATGTTGCCCGACAGCCCCGCGGTGTCGTGCTTGAGGTAGGTGACCACGCCGTCGGCCGCGGCCAGCACCTTGGTCATCTTCGGGGCGAAGAGGTCCTGCCCGGCGTGGGTGCGCCCACCCGAGCGCGGGGCGCCGAAGGAGTCGATGTAGCTCGCTGAACCTGAGACGGGGAAGGTGATGGGCGGCGGGGTCGGCGCCGCGGCGGCCGGCGACACCGCGAGGGCGGTCGCCGCGGCGGCCACGGCGACGGAGGTGAGGAGACGTCGGAGGATGTGCATCACAGGAGAGGTTCGGCGGGGTACGGACCGGTACTTGACCATCAGCGCGGTGAACGTGGTCACCGAGTGGCAGCTTGGCAGGGCCCGGACGTGACGATCGAGTTCAACGGCTCGCCCGCGACGACGCTCGGTGTGGAGCTCGAGCTGGGGCTCGTCGACCGCCGGACGCGCGCGCTCACCTCCGCGTCCAACGAGCTGCTCGACCGGTTGGAGGCCTGCGGCGAGGCGACCCGCGCCAAGGTCAAGCACGAGCTGTTCCAGTGCACCGTCGAGGTCATCACCGGCGTGTGCCGCGACGTCGCCCAGGCGCGGGCGGACCTGGGCGCGAGCCTCGCCGCCGTGCGCGCCGTCACCGACTCGCTCGGCGTCGAGCTCGTCGGCTCCGCCACCCACCCCTTCACCAGCTGGCGCGACCTGGTCGTCAGCCCGGAGCAGCGCTACGCGGACCTCGTCGAGTCGATCCAGTGGCCGGCCCGGCGCCTGGCCATCCACGGGGTGCACTTCCACGTCGGCGTGCCGACCGGGCGGCACGCCATCGCCGTCGTCCGGTCGCTCGCGTACCACCTGCCGCTGTTCCTCGCCCTGTCCGCGTCGAGCCCGTACTGGTCCGGGCAGGACACCGGCATGGCCTCCAGCCGCACCAAGGTCTTCGAGGCCCTCCCCACCGCGGGGCTGCCGCCGCGCCTCGCGGGCTGGACGGAGTTCGAGCAGCTGATGGACGGGCTGCTGCGCGCCCGGGTCATCGCGTCGATCCGGGAGATCTGGTGGGACTGCCGGCCGCACCCCGACTTCGGCACCGTGGAGCTGCGCATGTGCGACGGCCTCGCCACCATGGACGAGGTCGCCGCGCTCGCCGCGATGGCACAGGCGCTGGTGACCGAGCTCGTGGAGCGCGTCGACACGGGCGAGCCGCTCCCGGACGCGCCCGAGTGGGTGGTGCGGGAGAACAAGTGGCTCGCCGCCCGCTACGGGGTCGACTCGTCGTTCATCGCGGACGAGCGGGGGGAGCGCCGCCCCGCCGGCGACCTCGTCGAGGAGCTCGTCGAGCGGCTCTGGCCGGTCGCGTCGCGGCTCGGGTGCGCCGCCGAGCTCGCGGACGTGCCGCGCCTGCTCGACGAGGGCCCGAGCTACGCGCGGCAGCGCCGCGTCGTTGACGACGGGGGCACGCTCGCGGACGTCGTCGACCTGCTCGCGGCGGAGCACCGGGAGGGGCTGTGGTGAGCGGGTGGCTCGACGAGTTCCTCGCCGCGCACCTCGACGAGCTCGTGGAGCTGCGGCACCACCTGCACGCCCACCCCGAGCTCAGCCACGTCGAGCACCGCACGACCGAGCTGTTGTGCGCGCGCCTGCTGCGCGCCGGGCTCGACCCGGCGGTGCTGTCCACCGGCACCGGGCTCCTGTGCGGCATCGGGACCGGTGGCGGACCGGTCGTCGCGCTGCGGGCCGACATCGACGCGCTGGGCATGGACGACACCAAGCAGGTGCCGTACCGCTCGACGGTGCCGGGCGTCGCGCACGGCTGCGGGCACGACCTCCACACCACCGTGGTGCTCGGGGTCGGGCTCGCGCTCGCGTCCCGGGTCGGCGTGGAGGGCGCCCTGCCGTTCCGCCACGGCGTGGGGGTGGGGCTGATCTTCGAGCCGGCGGAGGAGTCCGTGCCCGGGGGTGCGGTGACCGTGATCGAGGACGGCGGGCTGGAGGGGGTGGACGCGATCTTCGGCTTCCACGCGGATCCCCGCATCGACGTCGGATCGGTCGGGGTGCGCACCGGCGCGCTGACCGCCGCGGCGGACGTCGTCGAGATCGAGCTCGCGGGACCCGGTGGCCACACCGCACGGCCGCAGCTGACCGTCGACCTCGTGGCGCTCGCCGCCCGGGTCGCCCACGAGCTGCCCCGGCGCGTCGCCGCACGGGCCGGCGAGGGCTCGCAGCTCGGCGTCGTGTTCGGGGCCCTGCAGGCGGGGCACGCCCCGAACGTGATCCCGACCCGGGCGGTGCTCCGCGGGAGCGTCCGCACGCCGGACCAGGCGCTGTGGGCCGAGGCGGAGGGCATCGTCCGCTCGACCCTGCACGAGCTGCTCGACGGCAGCGCTGCCCGCGTGCGCCTGGCGTACCAGCGGGGGGTGCCGCCCGTGGTCAACACCGCCGCCGAGGCGGACCTGGTGCGCGCCGCGGCGACCGCCGCGCTCGGTCGGGACGCCGTGGTGGAACCGCCCCGCAGCAACGGCGGCGACAGCTTCGCCTGGTACCAGCAGCTGGTGCCCGGCTGCTACGCGCGGCTGGGGGTCCACGACCCGAACGTGTCGCCGGTCCGGCTCGACCTGCACTCCGGCGACTTCGACGTCGACGACCGCGCGATCGAGGTCGGCGTCCGGGTCATGGTGCGCACCGTCGAGCTGCTCGCCGCACGGATGGGGGAGTGACCGCCCGCTACGGTTCCCGGCCGTGAAGTACGACGTCGTGGTCGTCGGCGCCGGCACCGCGGGGGCGAACGCAGCGCTGCAGCTCGCCCGGCGGGGTCGATCGGTCCTGCTCGTCGAGCGGCGCGCGGCCCACCTCGGTGGCGCCCAGTGGCACAACGGGGTGCTCGACCGGCAGTTCCGCAGCGCCGGGGTCCCGCCGCCGGCCGGTCGTGCCCGCAGCAGCGACGGGGCCGTCGCCCGCCTCGTGGGGCCCGACGGTGCGCGCGGCGCGGTGGTGACCGCGCCGACGGTGCGGGCCGACATGGCCGCCCTGGGTGCACACCTGCGCCGGGCCGCCCTCGACGCCGGGGTCGAGCTGGTCGACCACGCGGTGGTCCGCGACGTCGGGCACCGGGGCCAGCGCCTGGCCGCCCTCACGTTGCAGGTGCAGCCACCCGGCGGGACGCCCCGCACGGTCAAGGTGGAAGCCGACCTCGCCGTCGACGCGTCCGGGCGGGGAGGCGCGCTGCGCCGCCGCTCGCCGGTGCTCGCCCGATGGTGCCCGCCGCCCCGCAGCGGCGAGCTGTGCGCGGCCGCGGACCTCCGCCTCCGGGTCGCGGACCCGGAGGGCGCGAAGCGGTTCCTCGAGCGCCACGGCGCGAACGCGGGTGACCACGTCAACCGGGTCGGCGTGCACGGCGGGTGGTCGACCCGTTCGATCACGGTCTCCGAGGACCTGGAGGAGGTCTCCCTGCTGGTGGGCTGCGTGGCGGACGGCCGTCACGGGACGATCCCCGGCATGCTGGCCGCCGCGCTCGACGAGGAGCCGTGGATCGGCGAGCAGATCTCCGCGGGGCGCGGGCTGATCCCGCTGCGGCGCCCCTACGCCCGGCTCACCGCACCGGGCCTCGCCCTCGTCGGCGACGCCGCCTGCCAGGTGTTCCCGGCGCACGGGTCGGGCATCGGCCTGGGCCTCATCGCGGGCACCATGCTCGCCGAGGCCGTCGCACCGGCAGCGGACGCCGGCGGTGCCGCGGCGCTGTGGCGCTACCAGTCGGGGTTCCACCGTGCGCACGGCGGCGACCTCGCCGGCTACGACGCGCTCCGCCGGATGACCACGGCGATCGGTCCCGCTGGCGTCGCCCGCATGGTGCGGGCGGGGATGCCGGGTCCGTCGATGGTGCACGCCGGGCTCGACCAGCGCTGGGGTGCACCGCCGCTGGGCGAGCTGCTCGGATCGGCCCGGGGGCTCGCGGCCGACCCGGGGCTCGCCGCGCTGCTCGCCCCGTGGCTCGTCAGGGCGCAGGCGGCGCGGGCGCTGGCCTCGCGCTACCCGCACGACCCTCTGGACGCGGCGCTGGCCCGGTGGGACCGGCGGGTGGGCCGGCTCGTCGGCGAGCACCGCGGCTGACCCTCCCGCTGCGGGCGGACTACGGTCGTCGCTCGATGCGGACCACAGCGGCGCACCCGAGCGGCGAGATCCCCGCGGTCACCGACCGTGCGATCGACGCCGGCGACATCTGGCGCTCGCTGCTGATCGGCGCACCGCCCCGCGCCTGAACGCACACCCCCCCACGCTGACCGCCCGGACCGGGCGGTCCGGTCGCGCCGGTGGTCGGCGCGCGAGCGCACACCCCCACAGAGAGGACGAAGTCAGCCATGAGCACCAGCGCCGAAGTCACCGTCGCCGCGACCGAGGGGCCCGAGGCGGCCGAGCAGGTCCGCTACGTCATCGTCGCGGTCGTCGTGACGATGCTCGCCTCCTTCGCCGTGATCGCCGGCGCGCTGTACCTCTGGTACCAGGAGGTGCCCCTGGCCCTCGGCGTCGGCGGGTTCGTCGCCTTCTGGGGAGGCGGCGGGTTCGGGGTCGTGGCCGGCATGGCCATCTACAACCTCAAGGTCGAGCGGCGCGAGGCGGTCGAGGCCGGCGGCGCGGGCTGAGCGTCGCACGCGCTGAGCCGTCCCACGCGCTGGCCGGGCGCGGCGACGGAATATGGTCGGGCGATGACCCGGCTCGTCCGAACCCCCGAAGCGGCGACGGTGCCGCTCGCCGCCGTCCTGCTCGTCGCCGCGCTGTTCACCGGTGCGTGCGGCGGGTCCGACGACGCCGAGGGCACGCCGGCCGGGGTCGAGGAGTTCTGCGCGGCGGTGCAGGCGCTCGATCGCACCGGCGGGACCACCGACCCCGACGTCGTCCTCGACGCCCTGGAGGAGATGCGGCGCACCGCGCCCGAGGAGGTCCGGGACGCGGTGGTGCTCACCTCCGACCGACTGATCGCGGCCGAGTACCCCGACCGGGCGGACCCGTCCGCGGAGCAGGGGACCCCGGAGCAGCTCCGGGCCGCGAGCGCCCGCCTCGGCGGGTTCGTCGACGAGCACTGCGACCTCGACCGCTGAGGCAGCCCGGCCGTGCGAGCCGACCCCGGCCGCAGGACCCCGCGGGTGCGGGATCCTGGCGACGACGGGGGTTCCCAGCCAAGTGCCCTCGGCAGGATTCGAACCTGCGCACACGGCTCCGGAGGCCGATGCTCTATCCCCTGAGCTACGAGGGCGGGGCCATGCAGAGTACCACCTGCGGCCGCGGCCCTTCGCGAGCGCGTGCGGGCGGCGAACGGGCTTCGGCCCGCGCGCCGGCGGCCGGTAGCATCCCTCGACCGACCCCCCGAACCCGGACCAGTTGACCATGCGCGCCGAACTCGCCAACGCACTCAGAGCTGCACTCGAGCAGGCGGGCATCCAGCCGCCCGAGACGATCCACCTCGAGCAGCCGGCGCGCCGCGAGCACGGGGACTTCTCGAGCAACGTGGCGCTCACCTCCGCGAAGGCGGCGGGTCGCCAGCCCAGGGAGCTCGCACAGGAGCTCGCGGACCGCATCGCCGCGGCGCCACCGCCGCACGTCACCGCCGTCGAGGTGGCCGGCCCCGGGTTCGTCAACTTCCGACTGGATGGGACCTGGCTGCACGACCTCATCCCCACGGTCCTCGCCGCCGGGCCCGACTACGGCCGCAGCGACCTCGGCGCCGGGCGGCGCGTCATGGTGGAGTTCGTCTCGGCGAACCCGACCGGCCCGGTGCACGCCGGGCACGCCCGCGGCGCCGCCTTCGGCGACAGCCTCGCCCGGCTGCTCGAGTTCACCGGCCACCGGGTGACCCGCGAGTTCTACGTCAACGACCGCGGCGTGCAGATGCAGCTGTTCGGAGAGTCGCTCGCCGCCCGCCGGGACGGCAAGGAGCCGCCGGAGGGCGGCTACCACGGCCGGTACGTCACCGAGTGGGCCTCCCACATGCCCGCGGACGCCGACCCGGTGCAGTGGGGGCGCGACTGGGCGCTCGCCGACCAGCGCCGCGTGCTCGAGCGCATGAACGTCACCTTCGACAGCTGGTTCTCCGAGAAGGAGATGGTCGACACCGGCGCGATCGAGCGCACCCTCGCCGACCTGCGCGAGCGCGGCGTGGTCTACGAGGCCGACGGCGCGGTGTGGCTGCGCTCGACCGACTACGGCGACGACAAGGACCGGGTCCTGGTCAAGAGCGACGGCGAGTACACGTACCTGCTGCCCGACATCGCCTACCACCGCGACAAGTTCGCCCGCGGGCACGACCTGCTCATCAACGTGTGGGGCGCCGACCACCACGGCTACGTGCCGCGGATGAAGGCCGCGGTGCAGGCCCTCGGCCACGACCCCTCCGACCTCGAGGTCGTCATCACCCAGCTGGTGCGGCTCGAGAAGGACGGCGAGGAGGTGAAGATCTCCAAGCGGTCCGGCAACCTCATCACGCTCGAGGAGTTGCTCGACGAGGTCGGCACCGACGCGGTGCGCCTGACGTACCTGCTCCAGTCCGTCGACTCCACCCAGACCGTCGACCTGGACCTCATCGTCGCCCAGTCGAACGAGAACCCCGTGTTCTACGTGCAGATGGCGAACGCCCGGATCCGCTCGATCGGCCGGGTCGCGGCGGAGCGCGGGATCGAGCGCCGGCCGCTCGAGGAGGTCGACCTCACGGTGCTCGAGCACGAGCGGGAGCTCGAGGTGCTGCGCCAGGTCTTCGTGCTGCCCGACGTCGTCGAGCTGGCCGCCCGCGAGCGTGCGCCGCACAAGGTCACCACGTGGGTCCGCGAGCTCGCGGGTGCCGTGCACGGCTTCTACCACGACTGCCCGGTCCTCTCGCCGGACGTGCCCGAGGACCTCCGCCAGGCCCGCTGGTGGCTGGTGGAGGCCGCCGGGACCGCGCTGCGGGTCGGCCTCGACCTGCTGGGCGTCGACGCGCCGGAGCGGATGTGACACCGCTGCCGGCGAGCCTGCTGCCGGACAGCGCGTCGGTCGACGACGAGGGCAGGCTCCGCATCGGCGGCGTCGACGTGCTCGGGCTCGCCGAGCACCACGGCACGCCGCTGTTCGTCTACGACGAGGCGCACCTGCGTGCCCGCTGCCGCGAGGCGCGGGACGTCTTCGGCGAGGACGGCGCCATCTACGCCACCAAGGCGTTCCTGTGCCGGGCGATGGCGCGGCTCGTGCACGAGGAGGGGCTGCGGCTGGACGTCGCCACCGGCGGCGAGCTCGAGGTCGTGCTCTCCGCCGGCGTGCCCGCGGCGCGCCTCGTGCTGCACGGCAACAACAAGTCCGACGCGGAGCTCGCCAGGGCGCTCGGGGTGGGGGTCGGGCGCATCGTCGTCGACTCCGACGACGAGCTCGACCGGATCGAGCGGCTCGTCGCCGCGGGCGCCCGACCGCCGAAGGTGCTCGTGCGCATCAACCCCGGCATCGAGGTCCACACCCACGAGCACGTCCAGACCGGCAACCTCGACTCCAAGTTCGGGTTCCCGCTCAGCACCGGGCAGGCCGAGCAGGCGATCCGCCGCGCCGGCGCCAGCGCGGCCATGGACCTCGTCGGCATGCACATGCACATCGGCAGCCAGGTCTTCTCGGTCGCCAACTTCCTCGAGGGCCTGCGCACCGTGGCGCCGTTCGTCGCGGAGCACTCGCCCGAGGAGCTGGTCGTCGGCGGCGGGCTGGGCGTCGCGTACCTGGCGGACGAGCAGGCACCCACGATCACCGAGTGGGGGACCGCGATCCTCGACACGTGCCGCGAGGCGGGCATCACCTCCCGGATCAGCGCCGAACCGGGGCGGGCGATCGCGGCGGCCGCGGCGATCACGCTCTACACGGTCGGCACGATCAAGCACATCCCCGGGGTCCGCACCTACGTCGCCGTCGACGGCGGCATGAGCGACAACCCGCGCCCGGTGCTGTACGGCAGCGGCTACGAGACGTTCCTCCCCCGGGCGGTGCACGCCCCGAGGGAGTTGGCGATCCGGCTGGTGGGCAAGCACTGCGAGTCGGGCGACCTGCTCGTGCGGGAGGGACACGTGCCCGCCGACCTGGCGGTCGGCGACGTGATCGCGACCCCGGTCACCGGGGCCTACGGGCACTCGATGGGGTCGAACTACAACAAGGTCCCGCGGCCGCCGGTGGTGTTCGTCGCGGACGGCGAGGCCCGGCTGGTCGTGCGGCGCGAGACGATCGAGGACCTGCTGGCCACGGACCTGGGCTGACCACCACCGTCGGCGGGCGAGTGCCCCGGACGTTCTGCGGGGGTCGCGCCGACCGGTAGCCTCCGGGGCGTGGAACGCACGCTCACGGTCGGGGTCCTCGGTTGCGGCAACGTCGGCGCGGCGCTCGTCGAGCTCATCGGCGAGCGCGGCGACGAGATCGCGGCGCGCACCGGGGTTCGCCTGCGGGTCGGCGCGGTCGCCGTGCGGTCGCTGTCCAAGGAGCGCGAGGTCGACCTCGACCCCTCGGTGCTCACCACGGACGCGCACGCCGTGGTCACCGACCCCGACGTCGACCTCGTCGTCGAGGTGATCGGGGGGATCGAGCCGGCGAGGGAGCTGATCGCCACGGCGCTCGAGCAGGGCAAGCCGGTGGTGACCGCCAACAAGGAGCTGCTCGCGAACGTCGGCGCCGAGCTCTTCGCCGCAGCCGACGCGGCCGGGGTCGACCTGCTGTTCGAGGCGGCGGTCGCGGGTGGCATCCCCATCATCCGGCCGATGCGCGAGTCGCTCGTGGCCGAGGACGTGAGCCGGGTCACCGGGATCATCAACGGCACGACGAACTACATCCTCACCAAGATGACCGAGGAGGGGTGGACCTACGCCGCCGCCCTCAGCGAGGCGCAGAGCCTCGGCTACGCAGAGCGTGACCCCACCGCGGACGTCGAGGGCTACGACGCGGGCGCGAAGGCGGCGATCCTCGCCACGATCGCGTTCGGCGCGAAGGTCGTGGCGGGCGACGTCTACCACGAGGGCATCGCGGACGTGACGCCGGCCGACATCGCGTTCGCCACCCGCCTCGGCTACGTGGTGAAGCTCCTCGCGATCGCCGAGCGCTTCGACGACGGTTCGGTGGCGGTGCGGGTGCACCCGGCCATGGTCCCCGACGACCACCCGCTGGCCGCGGTGCGCGACAGCTTCAACGCGGTGTTCGTGGAGGGCGCCGCCGTCGGCGAGCTGATGTTCTACGGGCGCGGCGCGGGCGGCGCGCCGACCGCGTCGGCGGTGCTCGGCGACGTGGTCGACGCCGCGTCGAACCTCACGAAGGGCACCCACGCGTCGATCGGGACCTTCGGCAAGGCGACCCTGCGCCCCGTCGACGAGCTCTCCTCCGAGTACTACGTCAACCTCGAGGTCCTCGACCGCCACGGCGTGCTCGCACGGGTCGCCGGCGTGTTCGGCTCGCACGAGGTGTCGATCCGCTCGATGGAGCAGGAGGCGCTCGACCCGGAGGCGCCCGAGCGCGGCGACCGCAGCGGCACCGCACGGCTCATCTTCATCACGCACGCCGCCCGCGAGGCCGACGTGCGCGCCACGCTGCACGACCTGCGCGGCCTCGAGGAGGTCGTCTCGGTCGGGTCCGTGCTGCGTGTCGTCGGTGGACGCTGAGGCGCGGCCGTGAAGTACGTGTCCACCCGTGGGGCGGCGCCCGCACTCGGGTTCGGTGACGTCCTGCTGTCGGGCCTGGCGACCGACGGCGGCCTCTACCTGCCCGACTCATGGCCGGAGCTGCCGCCGCTCGACGAACTGCGCGGCCTCACCTACCCGGAGGTCGCCACCCGCGTGATGTGGCCCTTCGTGGAGGGCGAGATCGACGCGTCGGACTTCGAGCGGATCGTGGCCGAGACCTACTCGGTGTTCGACACCCCCGAGGTGTGCCCGGTGGTGCCGCTCGGCGAGACGGCGGCCGGGGCGCCCCTGTGGCTGCTCGAGCTGTTCCGGGGACCGACCCTCGCGTTCAAGGACGTCGCGCTGCAGCTCGTCGGCCGGCTCTTCGACCACGTGCTCACCGCCCGAGGCGAGCGCATCTGCATCCTCGGGGCGACCTCCGGTGACACGGGCTCGGCGGCCATCGAGGCGTGCCGCGACCGCAGCCACCTCGACATCTTCGTGCTGTTCCCCGACGGTCGGGTCTCGGAGGTGCAGCGCCGGCAGATGACCACCGTGCCGTCCCCGAACGTGCACGCGGTCGCGGTCGCGGGCACCTTCGACGACTGCCAGGACCTCGTCAAGGCCGCGTTCGCGGACGCCGCGTTCCGCGACGAGGTCCGCCTCTCGGCGGTGAACTCGATCAACTGGGCCCGGGTCATGGCGCAGGTCGTCTACTACGTGACCGCCCACCTGGCCGTCGCGCCCGACGGCGGACCGGTGTCCTTCGTCGTGCCGACCGGCAACTTCGGCAACATCTTCGCCGGCTGGGCGGCGAAGCGGATGGGCCTCCCGGTGGACCGGCTCGTGGTCGCGTCGAACCGCAACGACGTGCTCACCCGGTTCTTCACCACCGGCACCATGGAGATCCGCGAGGTCGTGCCGACGACCAGCCCGTCGATGGACATCCAGGTCAGCTCCAACCTGGAGCGGCTGCTGTTCGAGGTGCTGGACCGGGACGGGGCCGCCGTCGCGTCCCTGATGTCGAGGTTCCGCGAGGACGGCACCGTGTCGGTCGAGGCGGCGATCCTGGAGCGGCTCCGCGACGAGTTCGACTGCGGGCGCGTCGACGACGAGTCCGCCGCCGAGGTGATCCGGCGCACCCACGGGCGACGGGGGATGCTGCTCGACCCGCACACGGCGGTGGGCGTCGGCATCGCCGAAGGGCTCGAGGGCGACCCGTCGGTGCCGGTGGTGTCGCTCGCGACCGCGCACCCCGCGAAGTTCCCCGACGCGGTGGAGGCCGCGACCGGTGTGCGGCCCGAGCTGCCGCCCCACCTCGCCGACCTGTTCGAGCGCGAGGAGCGCATCGAGCGGGTCCCCGCGGACCTCGCCGCGGTCGAGTCGCTCGTCCGCTCCCGAATCGCCACCGCGTGAGCGGCACGGCAAGACTGGCACCATGAAGTACGTCATCTGCGTGCCCGACGGCTGCGCCGACGAACCGCACCCGGACCTGGGGGGTCGCACCCCGCTGGAGGTCGCCGACACGCCGGTGCTGCGCTCGCTCGCCGCGCGGGGGACCGTCGGCCGCGCGGCGGTGATCCCGTCGGGCATGCCGCCCGGCAGCGACGTCGGCAACCTCTCGCTGCTCGGCTACGACCCGGCCGTGCACCACACCGGACGGGCGCCGATCGAGGCGGCCGCGCTGGGGCTGCGCCTCGAGCCGGACCAGGTCGCGTTCCGCTGCAACCTGTCGACCCTGGACCTGTCCGCCGGCGACGGCGGCACGATGGTCGACTTCGCCGGCGGCCACCCGACCACCGAGGTCGCGGCGAAGGCGATCGCGGCGCTGGACGCCGAGCTGGGCTCGGGTGCCGGGGCGGAGATCTCGTTCCACCCGGGCGTGCAGTACCGCCACGTGGTGGTCGCACCGCGCTCGTGGGCGGACGCCGAGTGCGTGCCGCCCCACGACCTCACCGGCGAGCCGGCCGTGTGGCCGACGGGTCCGGCCGGGGAGCGCCTCGCCGAGGTGATGCGCGCCAGCCGCGAGGTGCTCGCGCGCTTCGACGAGCTCGAGGCGAACCAGGCGTGGTTGTGGGGGCAGGGCCACCAGCCGCAGCTGCCGTCGTTCCGGGACACCCACGGGGTCGACGCGGGCATGGTCACCGCCGTCGACCTGGTCCGCGGGCTCGGCGTGCTGACCGGGATGGAGGTCGTGGAGGTCCCCGGCGCCACCGGCTGGTACGACACCGACTACGAGGCGAAGCGCGACGCGGCGCTGTCCGCGCTGGCCGGCGGGCTCGAGCTGTTCGTGGTGCACGTCGAGGCGACCGACGAGGCGGGCCACGCCGGTGACGTCGAGGAGAAGGTGCGGGCGCTGGAGAACTGGGACCGCCGCATCCTCGCCGGCCTCGTCGAGGGCCTCGACGGGATGGGGGACTGGCGGCTCCTGCTGGCACCGGACCACCCGACCCCGCTCCGGCTCAGGACCCACACCTCCGACCCGGTGCCCTACCTGCTCGTCGACTCCCGCGTCGACGGCCCCGGCGGGGAGTACACCGAGGCGGCCACCGCGGACCGCCACGTCGTCCCCGGCCACGAGTTGGTGCAGCTGCTCCTCTCACCTGCGTCGCAGTAGCCGGCACCGGCGTTGCGGGGTTCGGGCCGCGTCGGTAGTGTCGGTGGACATCGTCCGGGCGGGTCCACAGGGCACCGGCCGGCGGTCACGGGCCCTCGACGGTCCGGCCCGCCACCCGGCACGACCCCGGGTCTCACCGTTCCAGGTGCGACGACCGGCCCACCACGCGGCAAGGCGCAACGCTCCGGCCGCCCGACACCCACGGAACAGCAGAACTCGTGAGCCTCGATTCGTTCGACCTTGACAGCCTGCAGCGCAAGGACCGCGCGCAGCTGGCCACCATCGCGCAGCACCTCGGGGGCAAGCCCGGGTCCCGTGCCAAGAAGGCCGAGATCATCGACATGATCCTCGAGCTCGCCGGGGTCACCGGCGGGGGCGAGGAGGGAGCCGACGCGGAAGCCCCGGCGGCGTCCACCACCGAAGGGTCCGCAGCCGGCGCGCCCGCCGAGGAGGGGCCCGCCGAGGAGGGGCCAACCGAGGAGGACGCCGAGGAGGACGCCAAGGAAGGGCCCGCCCCCGGGGCGAAGGGCGCCGCCCCCGCCGAGGCCGAGGGCGGCGACGCACCGGCCGGGTCCACCGAGGCTCGCCAGGCCGCCCAGTCCGGCCAGCAGGGCGGCGGCCAGGCGGACCAGTCCGGCAACGGCGAGGGAGAGGGCGGACGGCGGCGGCGCCGTCGCCGGTCCCGTGACCGCGACCGCGGCGAGGACGGCGGCGACGGCCAGCAGTGGGAGGGCGAGGTCATCGAGGTGGCCGGCATCCTCGACCTGCGTGACGAGGGCTACGGCTTCCTGAGGGTCAATGGGCTGCTGCCGAGCCGCGAGGACGTGTACGTCTCGGTGAAGCAGACCCGCCAGTTCGGCCTCCGCCGCGGCGACCTCGTCGCCGGCGCGAGCCGCCCGGCGAACCGTGGCGAGAAGAACCCCGCCCTGCTGCGCATCGACAAGGTCAACGGCCTCGACCCCGAGGTCGCCCGCGAGCGGACCCGGTTCGAGGAGCTCACGCCGATCTTCCCGAACGAGCGGCTGCGCCTCGAGCGCGAGGACCACCCCTACGACGTGACCGGCCGGCTCATCGACCTCGTGGCGCCGATCGGCAAGGGCCAGCGCGGCCTCATCGTGTCGCCCCCGAAGGCGGGCAAGACCACGATCATGAAGACGATCGCCCAGTGCATCGAGGCGAACCACCCCGAGGTGGAGCTGATGGTGCTGCTGGTCGACGAGCGGCCCGAGGAGGTCACCGACATGCGCCGCTCGATCGAGGGCGAGGTCGTGGCCTCGACCTTCGACCGCCCGGCGGAGGAGCACATCGCGGTCGTCGAGCTCGCGATCGAGCGGGCCAAGCGCGTGGTCGAGCAGGGCAAGGACGTCGTCGTCATCCTCGACGGCATCACCCGCCTCGCCCGCGCCTACAACCTCGCGGCGCCCGCTGGTGGCCGGATCATGTCCGGCGGGCTGGACACCGCGGCGATCTACCCGCCGAAGAAGATCTTCGGCGCCGCCCGCAACGTCGAGGAGGGCGGCTCGCTGACCATCCTCGCCACCGCCCTGGTGGAGACCGGGTCGAAGATGGACGAGGTCATCTTCGAGGAGTTCAAGGGCACCGGGAACATGGAGCTCAAGCTCGACCGGCGGGCCGCGGAGCAGCGGGTCTTCCCCGCGATCGACGTCGACGCCTCCTCGACCCGGCACGAGGAGCTGCTGCTCGACCCGAAGGTGCTCCAGCAGGTCTGGAAGCTGCGCCGCGTCCTCTCGGCGCTCGCCGCCGAGGGCGGTCCGGCCAAGGGCCTCGAGCTGGTGATCGACCGGATGCGGAAGTTCCCGACCAACGAGGTGTTCCTCGCGGAGATCGCGAAGGCGGCCCCGGTGCCGTGAGGGCGGGTGCCGGCTCGCAGCCACGGCCGGCACCGCGCCATACTTGTCCGTCCACCGATCTGGGCCCCGCACGGAAACCGGGGCCGTCACGGAGACCCCCATGAAGCCCGGAATCCACCCCGAGTACCGCTACGTCGTGTTCCAGGACACCTCGTCGGGCGACTCGTTCCTCACGCGGTCGACGATCGAGACGAGCGAGACCACGACCTGGACCGACGGCAACGAGTACCCGCTGGCCAGGGTCGAGATCTCGGCCTTCACGCACCCCTTCTTCACCGGCCAGATGAAGATCGTCGACACCGCCGGTCGCGTGGAGCGCTTCGAGCGCCGCTACGGCCGCCGCAAGGGCCGCAAGGAGGCGGGCGGGGGCGCAGAGGCCGAGGCCGCCGACGCGTCCGAGTGACCCCACCCCTGCACGTCGCAGGGCGCAGCTGAGCGCCGGGACCCGCCGATGAGCGGTCCGAACGAGCCGAGGACCACGGTGCTCGACCCCGACCAGCGCGACCGCCTGCGCAGGGCGAAGCTCACCGCGGTCGCCCGCGACCGCCTGGGGCTCGAGGGCGAGGCCGTCGGCGTCGGGTCGCTCGCCGCGCTGCGCGCCGGCGACACCGCGGTCGTGCTCCTCGAGGAGGGCGACGCCGCCGCGCTCGCCGGCGCACTCGTGTGGGCCGACCGCAACCGGGCCGGCCGGGTCGTGCTGCTGGTGGAGCAGGGCGAGGCCCTCGTCGCACGGCTCGCGGGGCACTTCGCCCCGGGAGGCGGCGAGGTCGAGGTGCTCGCGCTGCGCACCGACCGGGTCGAGCCGGTCGAGGCCGAGCCGCTGCCCGTCCCCGCACCCCCGCCGGAGGGGTCCGAGCCGCTCGTGCGCGAGCTGCACGCCGCCGGGGTCGAGGTGGTCGTCGAGCACGGTGTGGTCCGGGGCGAGGTGCTGGGCCTCGAGGTCGCCCGCCTCGTCCGCTGGCCGGTCGAGACCGGCGGCGACGGCGAGCTGCACCTGGAGGTCGGCGTCGGCAGGTTCGACCGGGACGCGACCGCCGCGGCGCGGCCCGACGAGACCCCCGCCGAGGGGTTGCGCCGCGCGGTGCGGATGGTCAGCGAGCACCGCCACCCCGGCGCCCCCGTCCACCCGATCCAGATGCTCGCCCGCCCACGGTGGCTCCGCTCGACGCTCGTCGCGGACCCCGCACGGGTCGGGGCGGGGTCGCTGCGTCCGGTCGAGATGACGATCGAGGCCGGTGGGCTCAAGGACACCCACCCCGCCGCCGCGGTCGGCGTCGACGAGCAGGGCCGGGAACTGGTCGTCGTGTGCTCCACCGGCGCGGACCTCGGGCTCGTGCCGCTCGCCGCGGACGCCCGGGCGATGCACGCGCCGTCGGCCCGGCTGGTGCTCGCCCTGCCCCAGCGAGACCTCCACGTCGTGACCCGCACGCTGGCCGGGCTGCTCCGCGAACCGGCGGAGCTGCGCGGCGTGCGACCCGACTGGGGCTGAGGTGCTGCCCGAGGCGCTGCGCGAGCGGCTCGACGCACTGGCCCGTGAGCACCACGAGGTCGAGGCGATGCTGGCCGACCCCGAGGTGCTGGCCGACCAGCGCCGCTACGTCGAGATGTCCCGGCGCCACCGGGAGCTGCAGCCGGTCGTCGACGCGTACGCCGAGTGGACGGCGACCGCCGGTGACGTCGAGGCCGCCCGGGAGCTGGCCGCGGACGCGGAGGGGGCCGAGCGGGACGCGCTGATGGCGGAGGTCCGCGAGGGCGAGCAGGCGCTCGAGCGGCTGACCGAGGAGCTCAAGGTGCTGCTCCTGCCGCGGGACCCCAACGACGACCGCGCGGTCATCGTCGAGATCCGCGGTGCCGAGGGCGGCGAGGAGGCGAACCTGTTCGCCCGCGACCTGTTCGAGATGTACCGGGGGTTCGCGGCCCGCCGCGGCTGGAGCTTCGAGGTGCTCTCCGCCCAGCCGTCCGACCTCGGCGGGTACTCCGAGGTGACGTTCCGGCTCGCCGGCGAGGGCGTCTGGTCGCGCATGAAGTTCGAGGCCGGACCCCACCGGGTGCAGCGCGTCCCGGTCACCGAGTCGCAGGGCCGCGTGCACACCTCCTCCGCGACGGTCGCCGTGCTGCCCGAGGCGGACGAGGTGGAGGTCCAGCTCGACCCCGCCGACCTGCAGGTCGACGTGTTCCGCTCCTCCGGGCCCGGTGGGCAGTCGGTCAACACCACCGACTCGGCCGTGCGGATCACCCACCTGCCGACGGGGCTCGTGGTGTCGATGCAGGACGAGAAGAGCCAGCTGCAGAACCGGGCGAAGGCGATGACCGTGCTGCGGTCACGGCTGCTGCAGCTCGAGCAGGAGCGGCAGGCGGCCGAGGCGGCCGGCCAGAAGCGGGCCCAGATCGGTGGCGGTGGCCGCAGCGAGAAGGTCCGCACCTACAACTTCAAGGAGAACCGGGTCTCGGACCACCGCGTCGGCCTCACCGTGTACCACCTCGACCGGGTCCTGGCGGGCGAGCTGGACGAGATCAGCGACGCGCTCGTGACCGACGACCGGGCCCGCCGACTCGCGGAGGCCGGCGGATGAGCCCCGCGCCGGACGGGACGGTCACCTGGCGCGAGCTGCTCGGCGAGACCGTCGAGCGGCTCCGCGCGGCTGGGATCGAGCATGCGGAGTCGGACGCCCGCCGGATCGTCGCCGAGGCCTCCGGGGCCGGCAGCGACCTGCCACTGGTGCTGTCCGACCCGGCGACCCAGGGCGGGGTCGCCCGACTCGACCGCATGGTCGCCCGCCGGTCGGAGGGCGAGCCGCTGCAGTACGTGCTCGGCTCGTGGGGCTTCCGGTCGCTGGACCTGATGGTCGACCGCCGGGTCCTGATCCCGCGCCCCGAGACCGAGGTGGTGGTCGAGGTGGCGCTCGGCGAGCTGGACCGGCTCGGCGCCCGGGACGTCCCCACCCGCGTCGTGGACCTGGGCACCGGATCGGGTGCGATCGCGCTGTCCATCGCGACCGAGCGGGTGCGCACCGAGGTCTGGGCGACCGACCGCAGCGAGGACGCGGTCGCCGTCGCCCGGGCGAACCTCGCCGGCGCGGGCCGTGCCGCCCGGCGCGTGACGGTGGTGGCGGGCTCGTGGTTCGACGCCCTGCCCGGCCACCTCCGGGGGTCGTTCCACCTGGTCGTGTCGAACCCGCCCTACGTGCCCGAGGGCGCCGAGCTGCCCGAGGAGGTCGCCCGCTGGGAGCCGGCGGATGCCCTGTACGCGGGGCCGGACGGCACCGACGCGCTCCGCGAGCTGGTCGAGGGCGCGGGCGCGTGGCTCGTGGCGGAGGGGGTGCTCGTGTGCGAGCTGTCCCCGGAGCAGGTGCCCGCGATGGTGGACCTGGCCCTGGAGCACTTCGCGGAGGTGCGCGTCGAGGCCGACCTGACCGGACGCGACCGGGTGCTCGTCGCCCGCACCCCGCTCACCGCCCGGTAGGCCCCGCCCCGGCTCAGGGCACCACGAGGATCTTCGCGTGCTGGTCGGGCGAGCCGAGCGCCTCGAACGCGCCCGGCACCCCGTCGAGGTCCACCTCGCCGGTGACCATCGCCTCGACGTCCACCTCTCCCTCGGCGATGCGGCGCAGCGACTCGGCGAACTCCATCGGGTCGTAGCCGAACGAGAACTGGAGGTTCACCTCCTTGCCGACCGCCACCATCGGCCGGATCGTGTCGGGGACCATGCACACGCCCACGACCACGATCTGGGACTGGCGCGGCGCCGCGGCGATCGCCTCGTCCAGCATGCCGGGCACCCCGACCGCCTCGAACACGACGACCCGACGCCGCCCGTCGACGCGCCGCCACGCCTCCATCGCCGGTTCGGTCGACGGGTCCACCACCTCGGTGGCACCCAGCGCCGCGGCGAGCGCCCGGCGGGTGGGGGAGAAGTCCGCCGCCACCAGCGACTCGACGCCCATCGCGGCGCACGCGGCGATCACCGCGAGCCCGACGGGTCCGCAGCCCAGCACCACGGCGCTGTCCCGCTCGGTGAGGCGGCTCAGGTTCACCGCGTGCAGCCCGACCGCCATCGGCTCGGTGAGCGCCGCCCGCCGCGGGTCGACCCCGTCGGGGACCTTCAGGCACAGCACGTCGGACAGCACCATGCGCTCGGCGTAGCCCCCGGGGTAGTCGTTGGAGTACCCGATCGCGTGCACACCACCGGGGTCGAGCACGACGGGCATCGACACCACCACGTCGCCCGGCCGGCAGTTGCCGACGTTCTCGCCGACCTCGAGCACCCGGGCGGCGAACTCGTGGCCCATCACGACGTCGTGGGCGGGGTCCATGACCTTCGGTGCGAGCGGCCCCGCGTCGGCCGCCATCACCGAGGACATCTCCACCATCTGGTCGGCGTGGTGCAGCGCGTGCAGGTCCGATCCGCAGATGCCGCACGCGAGCACCTCGACCGAGACCTGCCCCGCGAGCGGTGCCCGCTCCTCCAGCTCGTCGACGACGAGGCCTCCCCCGCGCATGATCGCTGCCCTCATGGGAGCCGAGGTTATTGTCAGTGCCCAGTCGGTGCGCCGGGACGCGCACCCGAGCACGAGGGGAGCGACATGTCGCACGGGAGGAGGACGCCAGACCGCGTCAGGATGCTCGCGGACGTGCCCTTCTTCGAGGGGTTCTCCGAGGAGGACCTCCGCCGCGTCGTCGAGCTCTCCGACGAGACCTCCGCGGCCGCCGGCACGGTGCTGGTCGACCAGGGCGACCCCGGCACCCACTGCTACGTCGTGCTCGAGGGCACGGCGTCGGTGTACGTGCGCGGCGAGCACGTCGCGTCGGTGAGCCCCGGGTCGATGATCGGGGAGATGGCGCTGGTCGACCACCGCCCGCGGACCGCGACGGTCGTCGCCGACACCGACCTCAAGCTGCTGCGGTTCGACTCACGGCACTTCCGGCAGCTGCTCGACGAGATGCCGAAGGCGTCCGAGCGGGTGATGACGCTGCTGCGCGCCCGCCTCAGTCCGGATAGGGCGTGAACCCGGAGCAGAGCTCCGCGACCTCGTCACGCACCGCCTGGATCACCGAGTCGTCCTCGGGGGCGCGCAGCACCCGGGTGATCAGCTCGGCGATCACCTCCATCTCCGCCTCGCGCATGCCCTGGGTGGTGACCGCCGGCGTGCCGATCCGCAGCCCGGAGGTCACGAACGGCGACCGGGGGTCGTCCGGCACGGTGTTCTTGTTGAGCGTGATCCCGGCCAGGTCGAGCGCGTGCTGGGCGGCCTTGCCGGTCAGCTCCTCGTCGAAGCTGCGCAGGTCGATCAGCATGAGGTGGTTGTCGGTGCCGCCCGACACGAGGCGGAAGCCGTTGCGGGCGAGGGCCTCGGCGAGCGCCTGGGCGTTCGCGACCACCTGCCGTGCGTAGTCGGCGAACTCCGGCTGCGCGGCCTCGCGGAACGCCACCGCCTTGCCCGCGATGACGTGCTCGAGCGGCCCGCCCTGCAGGCCGGGGAAGATGGCCTTGTCGATCTTCGCGGCGTGCTCCTCGGTGGAGATGATGCAGCCCCCGCGGGGACCCCGCAGCGTCTTGTGGGTCGTGAACGTGACGACGTCCGCGTAGGGGGTCGGGTTCGGGTGCACGCCGCCGGCGATCAGCCCGGCGATGTGCGCGGCGTCGAAGAGGAACAGCGCGCCGACCTCGTCGCAGATCTCGCGCAGCGGCTCGGGGTCGATGATCCTCGGGTACGCGGTGGCGCCCGCGACGATCATGCGCGGCTGGTGCTTGCGGGCGAGGTCTCGGATCTGGTCGAAGTCGAGCCGCTCGTCGCTGGGGGTCACCCGGTAGGACACGAAGTCGTAGAAGCGGCCCGAGATGTTCACGGGGGACCCGTGCGTGAGGTGGCCGCCGTGGTCGAGGCTCAGCCCGAGGACCGTGTCGCCCGGGTCGAGCAGGGCGAGGTAGACGCCGAGGTTCGCGTTCGCCCCCGAGTGGGGCTGCACGTTGGCGGCGTCCGCGCCGAACAGCGCCTTCACCCGCTCCCGTGCGAGGTCCTCGACCTCGTCGATGACCTGGTTGCCCCCGTAGTAGCGCTTGCCCGGGTAGCCCTCTGAGTACTTGTTGGTGAGCACCGACCCGACCGCCTCCATGACGGCCGGTGAGGTGAAGTTCTCGGATGCGATCAGCTGCAGGCCGGTGTTCTGGCGCTGCACCTCGCGCTCGATCGCGTCGAACACCTCGTGGTCTCGTTCGGTCGGCCAGGGCATCGTGATCCTGAGGTCTCCTTCGTGGTCGCCGGGTCCCGCACCCGGCGTCAGTCGCAGTCCGCCCGGTCGAGCGCGTCGAGCTTGGCGACGCGGCCGGCGTGGCGCCCGCCCTCGAACTCGGCGTCCAGCCAGGCGTCCACCGCCTCGATCGCCACCTCCGGGCCGATCAGCCGCTCGCCGAGGCAGAGCACGTTGGTGTCGTTGTGCTGCCGCGTGAGCCGTGCGGAGGTCACGTCGTGCACCGGTGCGGCGCGGACGCCGGGCACCTTGTTCGCAGCCATCGCGATCCCGAGCCCGGACCCGCACACGGCGACGCCGAGGTCGGCCTCGCCCCGGGCGACGGCCCTGCCCACCGCCTCCCCGTAGTCCGGGTAGTCGACTCGTCCCTCGTCGTGGGTGCCGAGGTCCACCACCTCCACGCCCCGCTCGCCGAGGTGCTCCGCGATCAGCTCCTTGAGCCGGTACCCCGCGTGGTCGGCCCCCACGGCGACGGTGAGGCCACCCTCGGCGGCGGAACCGGTGCGATCGACGGGATCGGTGCGCTCGGAGTCGGTCACCGACACACCTTACGCCGCCCCGCCCGACCCCCTTCACCGGGCAGGGCGCTTCTCGACCGGGGCCCGAACGGGAACATGGCTGCCATGGACTCCAGCACCACCCAGCTCACCGACGACGACATCCGCACCGTCTGGTACCACGACGCGCGGATGTCGCAGGCCGACGACGACGCCACCGACCCCGGAGCGGACGACGACGCCACCGACGCGGACGACGATGCGGCCGACGCGGACGACGATGCGAGCGACGCGGACGACGACGCGTCCGACGCCTGACCACCGGGGTGGAGGCGCTCCGACGCTGCGTCGGTGACGTCGAGTCGTTCCTCGGCGACCACTTCACCCGCCGGCCGCTCCTCCACCACGGCGGGTGCTTCGAGGACCTGCTCAGCCTCGGCACGGTCGACGCCCAGCTCTCGGCGGGCGGGCTGCGGCGACCGGCCGTGCGGCTCGTGCGCGACGGCGAGGTCCTCGACCCCGCCCTGTGGACCCGCAGCGCGCGCACCGGCCGCGAGCGCGTCCACGACCTGGTGCACCCGGGACGGGCGCTCTGCCTCTTCGCCGAGGGAGCGACGGTCGTGCTGCAGTCGCTGCACCGGTGGTGGGAGCCGCTGGCGCGGTTCTGCCGCACCCTCGAGGTCGAGCTGGGTCACGCCGTGCAGGCGAACGCCTACCTGACCCCGGGTTCCTCGACGGGGTTCACGCCGCACCACGACACCCACGACGTGTTCGTCCTGCAGCTGCACGGCACCAAGTGCTGGACCGTGCGCGAGCCGCTCGTCACCGACCCGCTGCCGCGGCACCGCTCCGACCACGCGCGGGCGGCGGAGCAGCCCGTGGCCATGGAGGTGCAGCTGGAACCCGGGGACTGCCTGTACCTGCCCCGCGGCTGGATCCACTCCGCCGCGACGGGCACCGGCGCGTCGCTGCACCTCACGATCGGCGTGCTCGTCACCACCGTGCACGACGTGCTCCGCCGCCTCGTCGACCTGGCAGCGGAGGAACCCCGGTTCCGGCGGACCGTGCGCCCCGACCGGGCCCAGCTGGGGGAGATCGTCGCCGAGCTCTCCGCCTGGCTGGAGCGCGTCGAGGGCCTCGCCGGCCTCGACGAGGCGCTCGCCCCCGTGCTGCACGGCCCGCCACGCCGGGCGCCGCTGCTGCGCGGGGTGCTGTCGGACCTGGCGGCCATCGACGAGCTCGACGACCGCACGGTGCTGGTGCGCCGCGACGGCGTCGGCGCCCCGACGCCGGTCGGGGAGGGGGTCCTCGGGCTCGACCTCGGCGACCGTCGGCTCGAGCTTCCGGCCCGGCTCGGACCCGCGCTCGAGCTGCTGCTCGACGGCGCCCCGCACGCGCTGTGCGAGCTGCCGGGGCTCGCCGATCCGGGGAGCCGGGCGGTGCTCGGCCGCCGGCTGCTGCGCGAGGGGGTCGTGGAGACCGTCCGTGGCGCGTGAACCCGGTCGCACGCCGTGTGCGGTCGCGTCCGCCGGCCGGGGCGAGCCGCTGCTCGGCACCGCGTCGCGGGTGCGCCGGTGGCTGCTCGTCGAGCAGCCCGGGCCGTGGGGCCGCGAGGCGCTGCTCGAGAGCCGGATGGAGGAGCGGGTCGCGCGCACCCTGCAGTCCCGGTCGCGCCGGTCGGGGGTGCGGGTCGTGCTCGTCCGCCGCCCGCGGTGGGCCGACCCGGGGCCGCGCCGGCGGGCGTACCTCGTGCACACCTCCCCGCACCACCGGTGGATCGAGTCGCTGGACCTCGACGGGGAGGCCGACCTGCTCGACGTCGACCTCTCGGTGCTGTCGTCCCGGTCCGCGCCCGGCGTCGGCGCCCCCGGGCCCGCCTCGGTGCGCCTCGTGTGCACGAACGGCCGCCACGACCCCTGCTGCGCGGACGAGGGGCGCCCCGTGGTGCGGGCCCTCGCCGAGGAGGGCGTCGACGAGGTGTGGGAGTCGTCCCACGTCGGCGGTGACCGCTTCGCCGCCAACGTGGTCTTCCTGCCCACGGGCGTCTACTACGGCCGGGTGCCGCCCGAGCGCGCCGGGGCGCTCATCCGCGACCACGACGACGGGGTGCTCGACCTGGACCACTACCGGGGGCGGTGCAGCCTCCCGCCGTTGGCGCAAGCGGGGGAGGTGTTCCTGCGCCGCGAGCTGGGGGAGCGGGGACGCGACGCCCTGGTGGTCATGGAGTCGACGCCACGCGGCGAGCACGCCGCGTCGGTCGTGCTGGTCCGGGGCGAGGAGCGGTACTGGGTGCACGTCGGCCGGGAGGCGGGCGACCCGGAGCACCTCACCTGCACCGACAGCGGGCTCAGCCGGCCCTGGCGCTACCGGCTGCTGGGCTGGGGCCCCCTCGCGGGGCCCGAGGCGGATTCCGGACCGTGGCCCGAGCCCCCGTAGGCTCCGGGCGATGGGAAGCGCGAGGCACTCGATCGATCCCCGCACGCCGGTCCTCGTCGGGGTCGGCCAGCACCTGAACCGCGACGAGCCGGGCCGCGAGCCGGTCGACCTGATGGTCGAAGCGGTGCGCCTGGCGGTCGAGGACACCGGGGCGAACGGGGTGCTCCCCGCGGTCGACACGATCGCCGTCGTGCCGACCTTCTCGTGGCGGTACCGGGACCCGGGGCGGCTCGTCGCCGAGCGGTCCGGGGTCGGCGAGGTCCGCACCTGGTACGCGACCGTCGGGGGGAACACGCCGCAGCTCCTCGTCAACCGCATGGCCCTCGCGATCGGTGAGGGCACCGTCGAGGTGGGGATCGTCTGCGGTGGCGAGGCGTCGCGCAGCCGCCGCCGGGCGAAGGCCTCCGGGCAGGACGTCGCCTGGACCCGCCAGGGCGAGGACGTGGCGCCCGACTGGTTGGACGAGACGCCCTTCGTCATGTCGCACCCGGCGGAGGTCGCCCGCGGCATCGTGATGCCGACGCAGGTGTACCCGCTGTTCGAGACCGCGCTGTGGCACGACTCGGGTCGCACGCTCGAGGAGCACCTCCGCCACGTCGGCGAGCTGTGGGCGGGGTTCTCGAGGGTCGCGGCGAAGAACCCACACGCGTGGATCCAGGAGGAGTACACGGCGGCGGAGATCACCACGCCGTCCGCCGAGAACCGCCTCGTCGGGTTCCCCTACACCAAGCGGATGGTGTCGAACCCGGATGTCGACATGTCGTCCGCGCTGGTCATGTGCTCCTACGGGCGGGCCCGCGAGCTGGGCGTGCCGGCGGACCGGCTCGTCTTCCTCCACGCCGGCACCGACGGCGTGGACCGCACCGTGTCGGAGCGCCCCGACCACGTGTCCTCCGCCGCGATCCGCATCGCCGGCGCCCGGGCGCTGGAGCTCGCCGGTGTGCGCGTCGACGAGGTCGAGCACCTCGACCTGTACTCCTGTTTCCCCTCGGCGGTGCAGGTGGCGATGCGCGAGCTGGGGGTCGCCGCGGACCGCCAGCTCACCGTGTACGGCGGCCTGTCGTTCGCGGGCGGGCCCTGGAACAACCCGGTCGGCCACGCGATCGCGTCGATGGTCGACGTGCTGCGGGCCGACCCGGGGTCGCGGGGCCTCGTCACCGCGAACGGCGGCCACATCGACAAGCACGCGTTCGGCGTGTACTCGACCGAGCCGCCGGCCGCCGGCTACCGGTGGGAGAAGCCCCAGGACGAGATCGACTCGGCGACCGAGCCGGTCCCCGTCGAGGCCGACCACGTGGGCGGCGCGACGATCGAGAGCTGGACGGTCATGCACGACCGGGACGGGCGACCCGAGCGGGCCCACGCCGCGTGCCGGACGCCCGAGGGCGCCCGCACGTGGGCCGTCAGCGACGACCCGGACGTGCTCGCGGCGCTCCTCGCGGGTGACCCGATCGGCACCCCGGTGACGATCGGCGACGGAGGCACCCTGCACCTCGGCTGAGCGGCCGGCTGGAAACCCGCCCGAGGGGCGGGCGGTACCGTGGGCCGGTGCGCCCCTACCTGGTCGTGATGGCGGTGGCCGCCGCCGTGACGGTCGCCGCGGTCCCGCCGCTGCGCCGGCTCTCGCATCGCCTCGGTGTGATGGCGGAGCCCGGCGACCGCAGCGTGCACGCCACCCCGACCCCGGTCCTGGGTGGCGCCGCGCTGTTCCTGGGCTTCCTCGCCGGGTTGGGCACCGCCGCCCTCCTGCCGGAGTTCGATCCCGTGTTCGAGACCTCCGCCAACGTGCTGGGCGTGCTCGCCGCGGCGCTCGTCATCTGGGTGACCGGCCTGATCGACGACGTGCGGGAGGTCTCCGCGCCGGCCAAGGTCGCCGGCATGGTGCTGAGCGGTTCGCTGCTCACCCTGGTCGGCCTGTCGATCATCTACTTCCGCGTGCCGTTCCTCGGCTTCACGGTGCTCCCGCCGGACATGTCGGCGCTCATCACGGTGCTGTGGGTGGTCGGCATGGCCAACGCGGTCAACCTCATCGACGGGCTCGACGGGCTCGCCGCGGGGATCGTCGCGATCGGCGCCGGGTCCTTCTTCCTCTACGGGTGGCGCCTGCTGGACGAGGGCGTGCTGGACCCGACCAACATCGGGCCGCTGCTCGCGGTCCTGACCGCGGGCATCTGCCTCGGGTTCCTGCCGTTCAACTTCAACCCGGCCAGCATCTTCATGGGCGACTCGGGCGCCCTGCTGCTCGGGCTGCTGCTCGCCGCGTCGACGGTCGCGGTCGGCGGGCAGTCCGACGACCCGTTCTCCGGCCAGGCCTGGTTCTTCTTCGCGCCCCTCGTCATCCCGCTGGTCATCCTCGGGGTGCCGCTGCTCGACACGGTGTTCGCCGTCGTGCGCCGGGCGACCCGCCGCACCGGCGTCGCGACGGCCGACAAGGAGCACCTGCACCACCGGCTGATGGACCTCGGCCACGGCCACCGGCGGACGGTCGTGCTGCTGTGGGCGTGGACCGCGGTGCTGTCCGGGTTCGTGCTGCTGCCGGTGTTCACCGGGAGGGGCGACGGCATCGTGCCGATCGGGCTCGTGGCCCTCGCCCTGCTCCTGTTCACCGTGCTGGCACCCCGGTGGCGCAACGGCAGGGAGCGGCGCGACGCGTCCGCCGTCCCGGAGGACGGCGCGGCCGCCCCGTCAGGAGGAGGTGACCGTGTCCGTGTCGACCCCTGAGCGCAGCACGGCACCCGGGAGCGCGCCCGTGGCACGGCCGTCCCGCACCGTCTCGGTGCCCGCGACCCAGACGTGGTCGATGCCGCAGGAGCCCGCGTAGAGGCGGCTCGTGCCGCCCGGCAGGTCGTCGACCATCGACAGCATCTCGGAGTCGACCCGCTCCGGGTCGATGAGCACCAGGTCGGCGAGGGCGCCGACCGCGACGACGCCGCGGTCGCGGAGGCCGAACAGCTGCGCCGGGGTCTGCGTCATCATCTGCACGGCGTGCTCGACGGTGGTGAGCTGGCGGCCCCGCAGGCAGTCCGCGAGGAAGCGCGTCGGGTAGTTGGCCCCCTGCATCCGGTCGAGGTGGGCGCCGGCGTCCGACCCGCCGAGCATCACCGATGGGTGCTGCCACGCCTGGCGCCGCAGCTCCCACGACTCGGGGTCCGCGTCGGTCGCCCCGGGCCACAGCACCGTGCGCAGGTCGTCCGCGATCACGATGTCGAGCAGGGTGTCGAACGCCGAGGTGCCGCGCTCCGCGGCGATGTCGCCGACGCGGCGGCCGGTGAGCCCGTCGTTCTCGGGGGAGAACGTGTCACCGATGACGTAGGTGTCCCAGCCGGTCAGCCGGGCGAACACGCCGGCGTCGGGGGACGCGGCGCGCTCCTCCATGAACCTGCGCGTCTCGGGGTCGCGGAGCCGTTCGATCCGCTCGGGCACCGGCAGGCCGAGGATCGGGCCCCAGTCCGGCATCATGTTGAGGGCGCAGTAGTTGAGGAAGCTCATGTTCATGCCCACGATGACGGGCATCGTGAGCGCGACGACCCTCGCTCCGGCCTCGCGGCAGCGGTCCATCGCCGCGAGCTGGTTGCGGTAGCGCTCGGGCGCGTGGGAGTCGATCGTCAGCACGTTCCAGTTCAGCGGCCGGTTGCCGGCCCGGGTGAACCGGATCATGAACTCGACCTCGTCGTCGTCGAACCCGTCGAGGCAGCCGTTCGAGGCGAACTCGAGCGTGGTGCCCTCGTGCCGGCTGACGACCGAGGCGAGCGCGAGCAGCTCCTCCTCGGAGGCCCACCGCGACGCGACCGGCTTGTCGTCGCCGTCGGAGTGGGTGCGCGACAGCGTGGTGGAGAAGCCGAGCCCGCCGGCCTCGAGCGACTCGGCGAGCAGCGCCTGCATCGCCTCGACCTGCTCGGGGGACGCCTCGCCCTCGACCGCGGCGGTGCCCATCACCTTGCGGCGGATGGCGCAGTGCCCGACGAGGAAGCCGGCGTTCACCGCGAGGTTGCCCTCGAGCCGGGCCAGGTACTCCGAGAAGCTCGACCAGTTCCAGTCGATGCCGTTCTCGAGCGCGGCGAGCGGCATGCCCTCGACCTTCGCCATCATCCGGCGCGTGTAGTCCGCGTCGCCGGGGGCGAGTGGCGCGAGGGTGAAGCCGCAGTTCCCGCCGATGATCGTGGTGACGCCGTGCAGGTTGGACGGCGAGGCGGTCGGGTCCCACAGCAGCTGCGCGTCGTAGTGGGTGTGCGGGTCGATGAACCCGGGGGTGAGGTAGCGGCCGTCGGCGTCGACCACCGTCGTGGAAGCGCCGGCCTCCGCCTCGCCGGGCTCGGTGATCGCGACGATCCGTCCACCGTCGACCGCCACGTCGCCGCGCCGCGCGGCGGAGCCGGTGCCGTCGATGATCGTGGCGTTGCGGATGACGAGGTCCATGGCACCCCCCGGGGTCGGGTCCTGCGCAGCCCGGTCCGTCGAGCACGCACCGGTTTCTGACACTCTGTCAGATCCCGGCGCCGCGATCAGATCCCGGTGCCGCCCGCCGGAGCGCATGCCGCCCCCGGCGACGTGATAGAAACACGACCTGACGGCACGTCAGATCGCCGTCGCGCCGTCACCCGGCGGGGTGCGTCGGGGTGACCGAGACAGGGGGCAACTCGTGAAGCGAACTCTGCTGATCCTCATGTGCGCACTCGCCATGGTCGCCGGCGCCTGCGGTGCCTCCGGCGATGAGGGTGCCAGCGAGGAGGAGGAGTCCAACGGAACGGAGGAGCAGGGGGGAGGCTCCGGCGAGGCGATGTGGGGCGATCTCGAGTCGCCCTGCGGCGAGGGTGACGCCAGGGTCGCGGAGGGCGAGGGCCCGGCGACCGACCGACTGCTGCTCGGCGTCGCGAACGACCGCAACTCCGACATCCGCCCGGGCCTCAACGCGGAGTTCTGGGACGCGGCCACGGCGTACGCCGAGTGGTGCAACGCCCAGGGCGGGATCGAGGGGCTCGAGATCGAACTGGTCGACCTCGACGGCGGCGTCGTGGCGGTCGAGGCCGCGATGACGACCGCGTGCGAGGGCGTGTTCGCGATGGTCGGTGGCGGCTACGCGATGGACAACCTCGAGTTCTCCGGCAAGGACGGCTCCGACTTCCACAAGTGCGGCCTCATCGACATCCCGGGCTTCGCGGTGTCGGTCGAGAAGAGCCTCTCCAACGGCCAGGTCCAGCCGCTCCCGAACCCGACCAACGCCAAGGGCACCCAGTGGATCACCGACCTCCAGGAGCTCTACCCGGAGGAGTCCAAGAACGCGGTGGTCGTCTACAGCAAGGACCTGCCCTCGCTCGAGGCGATCAAGGTGCAGTGGGAGGTCCTGACCGAGCACGTCGGCGGGATCGAGAACGCCGAGCCCATCGCCTACCCGCTGGTCGTCACCGACTGGGGCCCCTACGCCGACCGGGTGATCGACAGCGGCGCCACCACGCTGTTCTGGATCGGTGAGCCCGGCAACGCCGCGAGCCTCATGCGGGCCCTCAAGGAGAAGCAGTGGGACGGCGTCTTCATCACCGAGTCGAACATCTACGACGACGTGTTCATCGACAACGCCCGCTCCGCTGCCGACGGGATCCTGGTGCGCCTCGCGTTCCACCCCTTCGAGGAGGCCGACCAGTGGCCGGCCGTCCAGCAGTACCTCGACAACCTCGAGGAGCACGTGCCGAACGGCAAGGCGGCGCTGCTGGGGATGCAGGGCACCTCGGCGTTCCTTCTGTTCTCGGTCGCCGCGAAGGCGTGCGCGGAGAAGAACGACGGGGTGATCGACCGCACGTGCGTGCTCGAGGAGGCCATGGCGGTCGAGGACTGGACCGCCGGCGGCATGCACGCCCCGACCAACCCGGGCGTCGAGGACCCGGTCGTGTGCGGCATGTTCGTCACCGTGGAGGACGGCAAGTGGACTCGTCGCTACCCTGAGATCGGTGGCGAGGCCGACGACTACAACGGCTTCCACTGCCCGGAGGACAGCATCGTCAAGGTGCCCGACGACAGGGTCCCCGGCAAGGGGGCGGTGGACCCCGACAGGGAGATCTGATCCCGGGGGCACGTGCCGCGCGCACGTGCCCCCTCTGCACAGCCCCCCGGGACCGAGCGCACCACCGTGGACAAGTTCCTGACCTTCACCATCGCCGGGCTCTCGACGGCGGCCATCTACGCGGTGGCCGCCTCCGGCCTCGTCGTGACCTACACGACCTCGGGCATCTTCAACTTCGCGCACGGCGCGTTCTCGATGATGGCGGCGTTCACCTACTGGCAGGTGCACTCCGCGTGGGGCGTGCCGCAGCTCCCGGCGGCGCTGCTCGTGGTGTTCGTCATCGGGCCGCTGTTCGGCGCCGCCGTCGAGCGCGTCATCATGCGCGGGATCGAGGGCACCTCCGAGGTGGTCAAGATCGTCGTCACGATCAGCCTCATGGTGGCCCTGTTGGGCCTCGCCCAGGTGATCTGGGAGCCGAACGTCGCGCGGCCGGTCTCCGCGTTCTTCGACGGCAAGACCATCACCATCGGTGACGGCATCGTCGTCACCTACCAGCGACTGCTCACCATGGCGGTCGCCGTGGCCGTCGCGGTCGGGCTGCGGATCGTGTTCAAGCGCACCCGGCTGGGCGTGGCGATGCGCGCCGTGGTCGACGACCGCAGCCTCGTCCAGCTCAACGGCGGACGACCCGGGCGCACCTCGATGCTGGCGTGGGCGCTCGGCGCCTGCCTCGCGTCGGTGTCCGGCGTCCTGATCGCCTCCGAGCAGACGCTGAGCGCCACCAACCTCACGCTGCTGTTCATCAACGCGTACGCGGTCGCGGTCGTCGGGCGGCTCCGCAGCCTCCCCGGCGCGTTCCTGGGAGCCGTGATCCTCGGCCTCGTCCAGGCCTACGCGATCGGCTACATCCCCCAGAGCGCGACGATCGGCCCGATCAGCCTGCAGAGCCTCCAGCAGGCGATCCCGGCGATCATGCTCTTCGTCGTCATGGTCCTGCAGCCACAGGACCGGGTGCGGGCCCACGGCTCCACGCGGCGCACCGAGCCGATGCGGCCCCCGTCCCAGCGGTTCGCCCTCGTGGGCGGCGTCCTGTTCGTCCTCGCCGTGGCGGCGATCGGCTCGCTCGTCGCCCCCTCCGACCTCAACCTGCTGCTCGGCGGCTTCTACACCGCGATGGTCACGCTGTCGCTCGTGCCGCTCACCGGGTACGCGGGGCAGATCTCGCTCGCGCAGCTCACCTTCGTCGGCATCGGCGCGGTCGCGATGGCCACCTGGGGCGCGAACGGCGAGCCGTGGGCGGTGCTGATCTCGATCGTCGTGTGCGCGGTCGTCGGCGCGCTGGTGGCCTTCCCGGCGCTGCGCCTCTCGGGCATCTACCTGGCGCTCGCCACCGCGGCGTTCGCGATGTTCGCCTCCGCGATGTTCTTCAACCAGGTCGACGTGATGCCCGGCAACAACCGCCAGGTGCCGCGGCTGTCGATGGGCCCGCTGTCGATCGACAGCGACTACTCCCAGCTCGTGCTCTTCGCGGTGGTGTTCGCGATCATCGGCAACCTCCTCATCGTGCTGCGGCGCAGCGCCTGGGGCCGGCGGCTCACCGCCCTGAAGGACTCGCCGGTGGCGTGCGCGACGCTGGGCCTGAACCTGACCGCGACCCGGGTCGGCGTCTTCGCCCTCTCCGCGGCGATCGCGGGGGCCGCGGGCGCGGTGTCGGGACGCACCTTCCTCGCCGACACGCTGACGCTGCCGAGCTCGATGTCGATCACGATGATCGCCGTGGTGGGCGGCATCGGGTCGGTGGCGGGCGCCTTCTTCGGCGGCATCCTGCTCGGGGCGTTCCCGATCATGTCGGCGATGTTCGCCCTCAACCGGATCGGGATCTTCGGGCTCGTGTCGATCTCGGTGCGCGACCTGCTCGCCTTCTCGCCCGGCCTCATGGGCATCAGCCTCGGCCGGGACCCCGACGGCGCCGCGCCGCAGCTCGCCGCGGCCTTCGCGCCGGTCGCCGCGTCGCCGCCGTCGCTGGTCCTCAGCGCCGCCGGGGCCGGGGTGATCTGGCTGCTCGCCCGCCTCGACGTGATCGGCAACTGGTCGTTCATCGCCGGGCTCGCCGTGCTGGTCTTCGCGGTGGTGCCGCTGCTGCCGCTGCTCTTCGCGCCACCGGAGGTGCCCGGCCGCCGGCTCCCGACCGCGGTGTGGTCGCTGGTCGCCGTGGCCGCCGTGACCGCGGTGCCGTGGGGCACGGCCATCGAGTCGAACGGCATGCGGGTCGTCGCGATCCTCGGGGTGATCGTCCTCGCCGCCCGTGTGTCGATGGCGGTCCACGGCGAGGTGCCGCCCCGGGTGCAGACGGCCCGGGCCGAGCAGCCCTCGCCCGACATGATCGGCATCGACTACCCGCTGACCCGCTCCGACGCGATCGACGCCGGCCGGGCCATCGGCATCGACGAGCAGCTGCTGGCCCTCCCCGCGCCCCCACGCGCCGTGCGGGCCCCCGTGCCGGTGGCGGGCTCATGAGCGTCCTCGAGCTCGAGCGGGTCTCGGTGCGCTTCGGCGGCCACCTGGCCGTCAGCGACGTGTCGCTGCGCGTCGAGGGCGGCCGGATCAGCGGGCTGATCGGGCCCAACGGCGCGGGCAAGACCACGACCTTCAACGCCGTGTGCGGCGTGGTGACCCCGTCCTCGGGCCGCATCCGCCTGGACGGGCGCGACATCTCCCGGCTCGGCACCCACCAGCGGGCCCGGCTCGGCATCGGCCGCACCTTCCAGCGCCTCGAGGTGTTCGCCTCCCTGACCGTCCGCGAGAACGTCCAGGTCGGTCTGGAGATCCGCCGGAGCTGGTCACGACGCCGCGGCGCGCTGCCGCAGTACCTCGCCGGGGGCGGCGACCCGTCACCGGCCGAGGAGGTCGACCTCATCCTCGACCGGCTCGAGCTCGCACCACTCGCCGACACGATCGTCGGTGCGCTGCCCACCGGCCACGCCCGCCTCGTCGAGCTCGGGCGGGCGCTCGCGGCACGCCCGTCGATCCTGCTGCTCGACGAGCCGGCCTCCGGGCTCGACGACCACGAGACCCAGGCGTTCGGCGACCTGCTCGTCACCCTTGCGCAGAACGGGCTCGGCATCCTCCTCGTCGAGCACGACGTCGCGCTGGTGATGCGCGTCTGCGAGGAGCTCTCCGTGCTCGACTTCGGCCAGATCATCGCGAGGGGCACCCCGGAGGAGGTGCGCTCGAACGAGGCGGTCCTCGCGGCGTACCTCGGCACGACGCCGGACGCCGCCACCTCCGGGGGAGGGCTCGGGTGACCACGATCGACACCACCGGCGAGGAGCCCCTGCTCGAGCTGCGCGGGATCCGCGCCTCCTACGGCAGCATCGAGGTCCTCCACGGGGTCGACCTCGCGGTGCCGGCGGGCACGGTGGTCGCCGTGCTCGGACCCAACGGGGCGGGCAAGACGACCACGCTCAACGTCGCCTGCGGCCTGCACCCGCCCACGGCCGGGTCGGTCCGGCTCGCCGGCAGGGACGTCACCGGCGTGAAGCCCGAGGAGCTCGCCCGGCGGGGGCTCATCACGATCCCGGAAGGCAAGGGGATCTTCCCGAACCTGACCGTGCGCGAGAACCTGCTGATGGCGACCTACGCGGGGGTCACGCTCGACCACGTGGAGTCCGTCGCGTACGAGCGGTTCCCCCGGCTGCGCGAGCGCCGCTCCCAGGTGGCGGGCACGCTGTCGGGCGGGGAGCAGCAGATGCTCGCCATGGCGCGGGGCCTCGCCGTCGACCCGGCGGTGCTGCTGCTCGACGAGCTGTCGATGGGCCTCGCCCCGCTGGTGGTCGAGGAGCTGTACGGGATCGTGTCCAACATCGCGCGCTCGGGGACCTCGATCCTCGTGGTGGAGCAGTTCGCGCGCACGGTGCTGGGAGTGGCCGACGTGGCCGCGATCATGGTCAACGGCACGGTGCGCCGAGTGGGCAGCCCGGCCGAGGTCGAACGAGAGTTGTCCGCTGCCTATCTGGGTGGGTGAACCCTGTGAACGAGAACCAAGCACGCATCGAGCAGTTCAAGAGCGAGATCGGGGAGCTGAAGCTCCGGGGCAGCTCCAGCGACGGGGAGCGGAGGCTCCTGGTCATCGGGATCCTGCTCGCCGCAGCCGGGGTCGGGCTCGCGATCCTCGGCGCGGTGCAGGTCGGCCTGACCGGCGACTCGCCGCCCGACCAGCGCGCCTACATGGCGCAGGGCTCGTTCATGGGGATCGTGCTCGTGATCGCCGGAGCCGCGCTGTTCATCCGCTACTCGCTGGCGCGCTACATGCGGTTCTGGCTCATCCGGATGACCTACGAGAGCCGGGCGAACACCGACCGGCTGGTCGACGCGATCGAGCGCGCGGCGGGCCTCACCGACGAGGTGGGCGGAGGGCCCGGGGGAGCGGCGCCGCCCCGCTGAGGAGATTTGCGGACCTCCGAAGGCCACTCGTAGATTGGGAAAGGTTTCACAAGCGGCGCCCGCACAGGTTCAGCGGCCGGCTGCGATGGACCACTTCACACCATGGCCCCCGACCTGCGCACGACCCACGAGGACGCGACACGCTCGCTCCAACGGTCCCACGGATCGTTCGAACTCGCGTTCGCCCCGATCCTGCTCGCGCTGGGTGGCCTGTGGCTCGACCGCACGATCGGCACCGTGCCGGTGTTCACGATCGTGTTCGCGTTCATCGGCGTCGCCGGCACCTCGGTGAAGCTCTACTACTCGTACCGCCACTCGATGGACGAGCTCGACGAGTCGGCGCCGTGGGCCGCTTCTCGCTCGGCCCGCTCGGACCGCTCGGAGGGTGCCTCGTGACCGACCCGGCGCAGGTCCGGCTCGAGGGTCCGTCACCGGCGATGGCGGTGGGCCTCGACATCGCGCGTCGCAGCCTGTGGCTGCTGCCGGTCGCGATCATCGCCTCGGCGGCCTTCTGGGGCCTCTCCGGCGTCGCGTCCACCCTCTACGGGCTGGCGATCGTCGTCGCGAACTTCCTGCTCGCCGCCTGGCTGCTGGCCGTCACCGGACGGATCAGCGCCGCCCTCATGGCGGGCGCCGCGCTGTTCGGCTTCCTGCTCCGCCTCGGGCTGATCTTCCTCGCCGTCTTCTTCGTGCGCGACGCCGGCTGGGTCGAGCTCGTGCCGCTCGGCGCCACGCTCATCGTCTCGCACCTCGCACTGCTCTTCTGGGAGCTCCGGCGCATCTCGGGGGCGTTCGCGTTCCCGGGGCTCAAGCCGGGACCCTCGCAGAACCCCTACCTGCCGTCCCAGGACGGTCCGACCTCCTCGCCCGGGGGCGCACCCCGGCAGAACGCGACTTGAAGGAGCCCATCCGAATGCTCGGCCTCCAGCTCGCTCCCACGTCCCTGCTCGCCGCCGAAGAGGGTGGCGGAGGCGGCGTGCACTTCCCCCCGATCGAGGACATCGTCAAGTGGCCCGCCGCCTTCGGTGAGGGCGAGTGGTACGCCTTCAACAAGATCGGCCTCATCTCGCTGATCTCGCTGCTGGTGCCGGCGCTGCTGTTCTTCCTCGCCGGCCGCAAGGCGGCGCTGGTCCCCAAGGGCCTGCAGAACGTGGTCGAGTCCAGCATCGACTTCGTCGAGAAGCAGGTCGTCATGCCGGCGATCGGCCGGGACGGGATGCGCTACCTCCCGATGCTGCTGTCGATGTTCTTCTTCATCTGGATCGGCAGCCTCTTCGAGATCATCCCGACCGCGCACATGCCGTCCACGGCCCGCATGGCGAACCCGATGATCCTGGCGCTCACCGCGCTGGTGATCTTCGTGGGCGTCGGGCTGAAGCACAACGGCCTCGGCTACATCAAGGACACGCTGTTCCCGCCCGGGGTGCCGAAGGCCCTCTACATCATCGTCACGCCGATCGAGATCCTCTCGACCTTCCTCATCCGGCCCTTCTCCCTGGCAGTCCGTCTCTTCGCCAACCTGCTGGCCGGCCACATCCTGCTGGTGACCTTCTCGGTGCTGTGCATCACCCTCTGGCAGCTCAGCCCGCTGGTGATCGTCGAGACGCTCTCGTTCCCGATGCTCGTCGCGTTCGTCGGGTTCGAGTTCATGGTCGCCTTCCTGCAGGCGTTCATCTTCTCGCTGCTCACCGCCGTGTACATCGGTAGCGCACTGCACCCCGCCCACTGACCCACGATCGCCGTCACCACCCGGTGGCGACGGAAACGACCACCACCGGCCGGCACGTCCGGTCATCGAACAGGAGAAAGCCCACGCAATGAGCGCACTTTCCACTGCAGTCCAGACGCTGGCCCAGCAGGTCCCCGAGGGCGCGACGCCGGACGAGGCGAAGTCGATCGCTGCCGCCACCAACGCCGCCTTCGCCTACGGCCTCGCCGCCATCGGCCCGTCGATCGGCATCGGCTACCTGGTCGGCCAGGCGGTCCAGGCGATGGCCCGCCAGCCCGAGGCCGCCGGTCAGGTGCAGACCACCATGTTCCTGGGCATCGCGTTCACCGAGGCGCTCGCCCTCATCGGCTTCGTGGTCTTCATCCTCCTGAAGTTCGTCTGATGCGCGGGCCCGCGCCCGCGGGCCCGCCCCACCTCGTCCAACCAACCGTTCCGTTGCACGCGGAGTCCGGAGGAGACAGATGCTCGCTCTGTTGAGTGCGGTCGCAGCCGAAGCAGCTGAAGAGTCCACGACGATCAACCCCGTCGTCCCCGACGACCTGGGCGAGATCTTCTGGGGCGCGGTCAGCTTCTTCGGGCTGTGGATCCTGATGCGCTACGTGCTGCTGCCACCGCTGCTGAAGGTGCGCGAGGAGCGCGCCCGCAAGGTCCTCGCCGACCAGGAGGCCGCCGCCAGCGCCGAGTCGCAGGCCGAGCAGGTCCGGCGCGACTACGAGGCCACCCTCGCCCAGGCCCGGGCGGAGGCGAACCGGGTCATCGAGGAGGCCCGTGCCGCGGCCGAGGCGCGCCGCAGCGAGGTCGTCTCCCGTGCCGAGGCCGAGGTGGCCGAGCAGCGCGCCGCCGCCATGGCCGAGCTCGAGGCCGCGCGGGCCGCGGCGCTGTCGGAGCTGCGTGGTGAGGTCGCCGAGCTCGCGGTGTCCGCGGCGTCGCGGGTGGTGCAGGCCGACCTCGACGTGGCGAGCAACCAGGCCACGGTCGACGAGTACGTGAACCAGGCGAGCGGTTCCCGCTGAGCCGCTCAGGAGTGATCGAGATGCACACGACCGCACAGCTCGCAGCCGACACGAACAACGGCTTCTGGCTGCCCCACGACATCAACGAGGTCATCTGGGGGACGCTCGCGTTCCTCGTCGTGATGTACCTGTTGTGGAAGTTCACCGCGAAGCTCATCGGCGAGTACTACACGAAGCGGGGCGCCACGATCGGGGCCGAGCTGGAGGCCGCCGCAGAGGCACGCCTCGCGGCCGAGGCGGAGCGCGACCGCATCAAGGCGGCGCTGGCCGACTCCGACGCCGAGTCCGCGAGGATCGTCGAGGAGGCCCACGCCATGGCCGAGCAGCTCGCCCGCGACACCGCGGCGCGCGCCGAGGCCGAGGCCGAGCGCATCCGCGAGCGCGCCGCTGCCGACCTCGCCACCACCCGCGCCCAGGCCCAGTCCGACCTCGCCGGCGAGCTCGCCCGCCTGTCCTACGGCGCCGCCGAGCAGATCGTGCGCACCACGCTCGACGAGGACGCGCAGCAGCGCCTGATCGACTCCTACATCAGCCAGGTCGGGGCACAGAACTGACCGCCCGGTCGGTTCGGCACCGCACGAGAACGAAGCGAACGACAGATGAGTGACAACCGCATCACCGCCTACGCCGACGCAGCACTCGCCGTCGCGCGCGCCGAGGGCAACGTCGCCGAGGTGGAGGACGAGCTGTTCCGGATCGGGCGGGTGTACGAGTCCAGCGACGAGCTCCGCAACGCGCTGACCGACCCCCACGTGCCCGCCTCCCGGCGCCAGCAGATCGTCGAGGACCTCCTCGAGGGCAAGGCCAGCCCCGCCACCGTGGCGATCGTGTCGATGATCGTCGGCACCGGCCGGGCCGCCGACCTGCCGAAGATCGCGCAGGAGGTCGTCCAGCGTGCCGCCGCGACCACCGGCTCCACCGTCGCCGAGGTCCGCTCGGCGGTGCCGCTCACCGAGGAGCAGCTCGCCCGCCTGGCCGATGCGCTGAAGGCACGCACCTCGAAGGACGTCACGGTCCGCAACGTCGTCGACCCGAGCGTGATCGGCGGCGTCGTCACCACGATCGGCGACGACGTGCTCGACGGCTCGGTGCGCAGCCGCCTCGCCCAGCTCCGCGACGTCTTCTGACCCGAACGGACCACACGAACCGCCCCACCGATACGAACGCCGGCAGGAGATCACCGACATGGCCGAACTCACCATCAACACCGCCGACATCCGCGCGGCGATCCAGAAGAACCTCGAGGGCTTCACCCCCGACGTCGAGCTCACGCAGGTGGGCAGGGTCATCGAGGTCGGTGACGGCATCGCCCGGGTCTCGGGCCTGCCGGACGCCGCCGTGAACGAGCTGCTCGAGTTCGAGGGCGGCCTCATGGGCCTCGCGCTCAACCTCGACGAGGAGTCGATCGGCGCCGTGGTGCTCGGCGAGGTCGACGAGGTGGAGGAGGGCCAGACGGTCCGCGCCACCGGCAACATCCTCTCGGTCCCGGTCGGCGACGGCCTGCTCGGCCGCGTGGTCAACACGCTCGGCGAGCCGGTGGATGGCAAGGGCCCCCTGTCGGACGTGGTCCAGCGCCGCATGGAGATCCAGGCGCCCGGCATCATGGGCCGCAAGCCGGTGCACGAGCCGATGCAGACCGGCATCAAGGCGATCGACTCGCTCATCCCGATCGGGCGCGGCCAGCGCGAGCTGATCATCGGCGACCGCAAGACCGGCAAGACCACGGTCGCGATCGACACGATCATCAACCAGCGCGGCCTCGGCGTGAAGTGCATCTACGTCGCGATCGGCCAGAAGGCCTCGACCGTGGCGCAGACCGTCGCGACCCTCGCCGAGTTCGGCGCCCTCGAGTACACGGTCGTCGTGGTGGCCCCCGCCTCGGACCCCGCGCCGTTCAAGTACCTCGCCCCCTACGCCGGCTGCGCCATGGGCCAGCACTGGATGGAGAACGGCGAGCACGCGCTGGTGGTCTACGACGACCTGTCCAAGCAGGCCGAGGCCTACCGCCAGGTCTCGCTGCTGCTGCGCCGCCCGCCGGGGCGCGAGGCCTACCCGGGCGACGTCTTCTACCTGCACAGCCGCCTGCTCGAGCGTGCCGCCAAGCTCTCCGACGAGAACGGCGCCGGCTCGCTCACCGCGCTGCCGGTCATCGAGACCAAGGCGGGCGACGTCTCGGCGTACATCCCGACGAACGTGATCTCGATCACCGACGGCCAGATCTTCCTCCAGGACGACCTGTTCAAGTCCGGTGTGCGCCCCGCGATCGACGTGGGCATCTCGGTGTCCCGCGTGGGCTCCGCCGCCCAGATCAAGGCGATGAAGACCGCGGTCGGCACGCTGAAGTCGGACCTGCAGCAGTTCCGTGAGCTCGAGGCCTTCGCGGCGTTCGGCTCCGACCTCGACGCCGTGTCCAAGGCCCAGCTCGAGCGCGGCTACCGCCTGACCGAGCTGCTCAAGCAGGGCATCAACAGCCCGATGCCGGTCGAGGAGCAGGCCGTCGTGATCTACGCCGGCACCCGCGGCTACCTCGACCCGATCGACACGGCGGACGTCGCGGCGTTCGAGCAGGGCCTGCTCGAGTGGTTCCGCACCCGCCACGCGAGCCTGCTCGACGAGATCCGCACGAGCGGTGCCATCCCCGACGAGGAGGCGTTCGAGGCGGCGATCAAGGCGTACGCGTCGCAGTTCGAGGGCAGCGCCCGCGACGGCGACGCCCCCGAGGCGCAGCCGCAGCCCGAAGCCGATTCGACCATCAAGCGGTCCGCACGCCACCTGCCCGAGGAAGAGGTCGACCGGGCCGACAAGGCGTGAGGCGAGCGGACTGAGGAGACGCCATGGCCGGCGCACAGGAGCGGATCCTCCGACGGAGGATCGCCAGCACCCAGAACATGAAGAAGATCACCCGGGCGATGGAGCTGATCGCCGCGACCCGGGTGGTGAAGGCCCAGGGCCGCGCCAACGAGGCGAGGCCCTACGCCGAGCACATCACGCAGGTGATCCAGGACCTCGCCGCCGCGGGCGCCGAGGTGGACCACCCGCTGCTGCGACCGCTCGAGGAGGTCTCGAAGGTCGGCATCGTGGTGCTCGCAGCGGACCGCGGCCTCGCGGGTGCCTACAACTCGAACGTGATCAAGGCCGCCGAGCGCGAGGTGCACGCCGCCCGGACCGAGGGCCAGGACTACGCGCTCGTCACGGTCGGACGGAAGGCGAAGGCGTACTTCGCGTTCCGCCACTACCCGATCGAGGCGTCCTACGAGGGCTTCTCCGAGACGCCCAGCTTCGAGGACGCCGCCACGGTCGCCGCCCGCGTTGCCGACCTGTACATCAACGGCGGGTGCGACAGGGTGGACCTCGTGTACACGCGGTTCATCTCGATGGGCTCCCAGGAGGTGGTCGTGCGCCGCTTCCTGCCCCTCGAGTCGGGCGAGCGGATCGCCGAGGCGGGTGACGCCCAGGCGACCGCCGGGTTCGAGTTCGAGCCGTCGCCCGCCGCGGTGCTCGCGACCCTCCTTCCCCGCTACGTCGAGTCCCGGCTGTTCGCCGCCCTGCTCGACGCCGCCGCGTCGGAGCTGGCGTCCCGCCAGCGGGCCATGAAGTCGGCCACCGACAACGCGCAGGAGCTCATCGTCAAGCTCACCCGACGCATGAACCAGGTGCGCCAGGACGCGATCACCACCGAGATCATGGAGATCATCGGCGGCGCCGAGGCCCTCGCGGAGGACCGCGGCGAGCCCGAGGACCTCATCCTCGACCGCACGTTCTCGGAGCCGTTCCCCCGGCGCACGGGGGAGCACGTCCGTCACCCGATCGGCCACGACCGGCCCTGACGCACCGCCACCCAGACCCGCACACGACGCTCGAGTAGGAACCAGGAGACACCGATGACGGTCACCGAACCGCAGCTCAAGGACGGACGGATCGTCGCCATCGCCGGACCGGTGGTGGACGTCGAGTTCCCGCCGGACTCCATCCCCGAGATCAACACGGCGCTGGAGTTCACCATCACCGTCGACGGCAACGACGTGGTCGTCGTCGCCGAGGTCGCCCAGCAGATCGGCGACAACCGCGTCCGGGCCATCGCGATGAAGCCCACCGACGGCCTCGTCCGCGGCACCCCCGTGCGCAACACCGGCGCCGGCATCTCGGTGCCCGTCGGCGACGCGGTGCTCGGCCACGTGTTCAACGTGCTCGGCGAGCCCCTCGACGTGCCCTCGATCGAGGTCACCGAGCGGTGGGAGATCCACCGCGACCCGCCGCCGTTCGACAGCCTCGAGCCCAAGGCGCAGATGTTCGCCACCGGCATCAAGGTCATCGACCTGCTCACCCCCTACCTCCAGGGCGGCAAGATCGGCCTCTTCGGCGGCGCCGGCGTGGGCAAGACGGTGCTCATCACCGAGATGA